>ERZ889078.912-NODE-912-length-24975-cov-46.777287_pt1 | contig 24975 bp, 17 predicted proteins | sample MGYA00521266_ERZ889078 | MGnify/ENA primary metagenome ERZ889078 (study PRJEB32303, sample SAMEA104408618) | aquatic metagenome | biome: Brackish water; feature: Pelagic; material: water | place: Baltic Sea | collected 2014-06-16T06:34:00 | depth 76,534 m ...
AAAAATGATGCAGCCTAACTTCTCGCTATGTCCATTTTATTGTTGCAACTCCAACTCCTATCTTTGTAATATCTATATCGCGGTTAATCTATAATTATACTTTCTATATACAAGTTTATATTCGTACTCTATCTCTATTTTTTAATATATATGATTTTTTTGCATTGTCTATTAATCTTAAGAGGAACTACAATAAGCAAAGAAAACGTCTTGGATTTAGAACTCCTAATGATGCTATCTTTGGGAAACAAGAGATTGCACTAACAACTTGAATTCAGAATTGTTAATAATACTATGAAATATCATAGTTATAGTTTGGTTCATCTCGGTACATCCCGACACTCCCCCGACGCTTCGCGTTACCCGTTGGCGGGGTCTGCGACGTGTTCCCCTGCGGCGGGACACTCGATGGACATTGTTTTCTATTCAAGTTGTAAAATAATTCCGGACAATGAACATGCTTCGACGGTTAGCCCGACAAAAAAGTCGGGATTACTCAGTATAACAAATTTGCTTTGCGACTTGGGGGCTTTGCGAGAAATCTTTTGTCCGCAAGCAAGATGCTTACGTTACTTTTTTATCTGACTTGAGAACACTCTTCGACGGAGACTCCACTTCGTTGCTCAGAGAGACAGGGTTTTCTTTGTGGCTTCGTGCCTCCGTGTGAGGCTTTTTATTTCTGGTTTCGTTGTGATGAATTTTGCATAAAAAAAAGACCCTCGTAAATGGAGGGTCTTTTTTATTGATTCTCGTTTTCGTCTATTCTCGTAGAGAAACGGGCTTGCCTAGAATTTCAGACATAATAATGCCTTGTGCCAAAGGCGAATGGCGACCCAGTCGATCCAAAACAGATTTTATCTCGCTTGGTTTTCGAACTTGATTCGTCTCTTTCTTGAGCCCACTCGTTTCAGTAGGACGAGGCGTGCTTCCTTCAGAAAAGGCTTCCACCTTTTTCTCAATAATCGGTTTTGGTAGCACGGCTTCAACGACAGGTTCCTTCATATAAGGAACCTCTCTAATGCTATCCCTGACCTCTTTTTGAACTTCCTCTTTAAGATTTTCAATCATATTTTGAAAATCAAACATAGATTGTTTTTTCTTTTCTTGAGGAGGAGCCACGTCCTGTTCCCGAGTGCGTTGATCAGCCTTTTTCTTATTTTTCTTCAAAAAAGCCATCACTAAATAGATGAGGATAAATAATAGCGGTTTATAATCGTCCATTTTATCCTCCTTTCTTCATCATATTAAAATTTAAAGCGCAATTTTATTTTGAGACATCGGGTTCGCTACTGCTTGCGAGAGTATCTCTCATAGACGTATCGGCTTGAATATTTTGCATTCTATAATAATCCATAATACCCAAATGTCCTTGACGAAAAGCTTCAGCAATTGACTTTGGAATTTCGGCTTCAGCCTCTACAACTTTAGCCTTCATTTCGACGACTCTTGCTTTCATTTCTTGCTCGTTGGCTACAGCCATCGCCCGACGTTTCTCTGCTTGGGCTTGCGCAATATTTTTATCAGCATCAGCTTGGTCAATTTGCAATGTTGCGCCAATATTTTTGCCGACATCTACGTCCGCAACATCAATGGATAGAATTTCAAATGCTGTACCTGAATCTAGACCTTTTCCCAATACATTTTTCGAGATAATATCGGGATTTTCCAAAACGGCTTTATGCGAAATTGCAGAACCGATACTACTCACAATACCTTCGCCAACGCGAGCAATAATGGTTTCTTCTCCAGCACCCCCAACAAGTCGATCGATATTGGCTCTAACCGTTACACGGGCAACGCAAAAAAGCTGAATACCGTCTTTTGCCACGGCGGATACTCTTGGCGTTTCAATGACGCGAGGAATAACCGACATTTTCACGGCATCAAGAACGTCTCGTCCAGCTAAGTCGATGGCTGCAGCACGTTGAAATGGCAGATCAATGGATGCCTTGTCAGCAGTACTCGTTTTGCTCTTTAATGATCAGAAAGAGTTTCTCGACCTCATCAACATCTCCAAGAATAGAATAGAGTGCATCCTTGATCACATTCTCACGCGGACGTATTCCACGCCAGCCATCAGGACGAACTTCGCGAATGACCTTATCAATCCTCAGTGCTAGATCAGTTACAACATCCTGCGCACCACCTTCTGATAGCTCATTTTCGGGTGTTCGGGTTTTCACCAGGTTATTGTACAATGCTCGTTTTGCCGGAGTATCAAGCTCTTCAGGTGTATTATCTTCGATCCCTACCTCAACCTTTTTGGCCAACTCAGCGATCCTCTTCAGGTACTCTTCATAATCCAGTGCTTTAGCACGTCGCGCTGCAATCAATTCATCAAGGAGCTTGGACATCTTTTCGTAGTATGCAGGATCGTTCAGATGCTCTTTGATTATCTTGCGGCGGACGTTGTTCTCAATGGTTTCGGCAATAGCTTCCTTGTTTCCACGAAGTCCTCCCAACTGCTTATTGATGGCATCAGCGATCCCCGTTTTAACGATAAGCTCCAGCAGACTAAGATCGCCAAACGGTGAGATAGTCCTGGGTCGATCCGCCTCAATAAACATATCGATGAGCATACGCATGTCGGCTTCATAAGATTTGAGATCCAGGGTCTCCCCACTTGCCTTGCGAATCGTGTCCCGCAGTTTGAGATACCAGTCGATCTGCTTCTTCATGATCTCGATCTCGGCAGAAGAGTATCCCGCCGTGTCGAGTTCATCAGCAATATTTGCGAAGGACCTGACCAAATTTACCGTCCCTAAGTAAAGTGCAGTCCGTTGGGGCTCTTTTTCCTCCAAATCGCTGGCGACCTCAGTGTTACCACAGAAGTACTGGATGTATTGCAACTCACCTTTCGGGGGTTCAACAGGTTCACAGAGCATGGCCAAGGTCTCAAGGGCGTTGTCCAGACGCTCTTTGCCCAGCTCCAGTCGATCCTTTAGTAGAATCTGAGGATCCCCACCATCAGCGGTGGTGTCCAATTCTGAGGCGTAAACGGCAATTGCATTCTCAACCTTGCTGAAGAGATCCTTATAATCTACGATATAGCCAAATTCCTTGTCATCACCATCCAAGCGATTCACGCGACAGATGGCCTGGAATAGACCATGATCCTGCATAGACTTATCAATATAGAGATATGTACAGGGTGGCGCATCAAAACCTGTGAGCAGCTTGTCCACCACAACGAGGAGCTTCATATTCACCGGTTCCTTAGTGAATAACGCTTTCGCCCTATCCTCATATGTCTCTGTTTTGCTCTTTCCCGGATTGGGAACAATATCTTTCAGGAGTTCTTCGTAAGTATTGTAGATGAATTGTTTGTCTGACTCTGTATTAGCCCCCGTCTCCTCTAAGGAAACATCTCCGGCATAGGGATTATAGGAAGTGACCACCGCGCACCGATTCTTGAAAGGTGTATGCTGGAAGAGAGCGTAATACTTCGTCGCCTCATAAATACTCGAAGCAACGAGCAAAGCATTCCCTCGTTCACCTGACAGTCTGGGTTTCACGCTGAAATCCATAACCAGATCATTAACAATGCGTTCCATTCTGGATTTGGAGCTGAGGACCTTTTGCATGGTTCCCCAGTGGTTCTTCAGCTCTTCCTTTTGCCAATCATTGAGTCCTTTTGTCTTTGCATCGAACCAAGCATCCACCTGGTCCTCCGATCCTAAGTGCTGATCGATGTCCCGGGCTTCATATACCAAATCCAGAATCACTCCATCTTCGACACCTTCACTGAACTTGTAGGTGTGGATATACCCACCGAAGACTTCCAGACTGGTTGCTTTGTCTTTCTTAAGAAGTGGCGTACCAGTGAATCCCATGAATACCGCATTAGGCATGATAGCTTTCATTACACGATGAAGACGACCGCTTTGGGTACGATGACACTCATCTACGAAGACGAAGATCTCACCGACCGTCTGGCTAGGCTGTGCCTCCAAATCCTTGATGAAAGCTGTAAAGTTATCTACATCCTGGCGACCAAACTTGTGGATGAGCGAACAGAGTAGACGCGGTGTCGCTTCCCCTAATTGCGTTAGCAGATCCCGACCACTACTGGATCGTTTGATCTTCTCACCGGCATCGTTGAATACTCGCTCGATCTGTTTGTCAAGCTCGTCCCGATCTGTGATAATGACGACTCGGGCTTGCGGGTTATTCTCCAGTATCCATTTGGCCAACATTACCATGACAATGCTCTTGCCACTGCCCTGGGTATGCCAGATGATCCCGCCCTTGCGCTGCTTCACATGTTCCTGAGCAGCTTTCACTCCAAAGTACTGGTGGGCACGGGGTAGTTTCTTGATACCACCATCAAAGAGTATAAAATCATACATTAGTTCGATGAGACGATGCTTGTTGCACAGTCGTTTCAGGTACTTATCTAGCTTGTATCCTTCATCGATATTCTCATCCTCTTTCCAGGACAGGAAGTATTTCTCAGGGGTACCAATGGTGCCATACCTCAGGCCCTCAGTATCATTCCCTGCAAAGATGAACTGGATTGTAGAAAAGAACCATTCATTGAACTCAGGTTTCTGGTTGGACAGGCTTTGACGAATTCCATCACCGATGCTAACACGACTGTTCTTTAGTTCGATCAAGCCAATGGCAATTCCGTTCACATAGAGTATGAGATCAGGGCGGCGTTCATGATTACCCTTGAGTGTGACTTCTTCAGCAATGGCGAAGTGATTCTTCTCAGGTTCAACCCAATTTATAAGTTGAATACTCTCAGTGGGCTTACTCACATCAGGTCGTACTTGAACACCATAGCGTAATAAGCTATACACTGCCTCGTTATTCGAGTACAGACCTCGATTGGCATTATCTGCTTCGGTTCGTAGCCTGTAGTGGACCGCATTTATCAGAGCTTTGGTGTATCCCCGGGATCTTAGATAGTCGGCGAGATAGGATTCTTCAATGTTACTGTTGTAAGACCGGTCTGACCAGTCTCCCAGATAATCATATTTAAGGTCTTCCTGAAAGAGTGCAATCACTCTATTCTGGGTCTTACGTTCAGGTTTGCCGATCTCATCTACCATCTGGAATCCCCGGTTTTATTCTGCATTTATTCTGCACCGATGCACTTTTATTCTGCAGTCCGAATCATTCGCCGAGAATGACCCAATGCCCACCCTTTGTCGGACCAACACGGTCAATGTGACCATTTTCTTTCAGCCATTTGATATTGTTTTCCACTGCAGTCTGACTTATCCCCAAGATCGTGGCCAGCTCAGCCAGCGTTACCTCATGATCGTTTCGGATAGCATCAACAATCGCCTGGCGGTTTGCGCCCAACTTTTTACCCAACTTTTTACCCAACCCTGCTTGGGAAGTATCTTGGGTAGAAGACTTCTGATTTGCTTCGAGATAGTCTAATGAATACGGGAATGTCACCCAGAGGCCAGTGGATTCATATTTGAATTCAGGATCTGGAACATTGGCAGCATTGCAGGCAGCAAAGATCCGCTCAATACCCCGTCCCCAGGCTTCAATCATCCCAGCCAGTGAGAACACTTTGGCAATATCCGGATTAAATGGCAGGGATTGATGCTTTCCCTTCATGGTGTCAACTGTCCAGCCCTGGGGTAGCTGCCCAGAATTCCAGATCATGATCTGGTCCGTATAAACGCTGATCTGAATGGGGGCACCACTGCTGTAATCCTTATGGGCAACGGCATTCAGAATGACTTCCCGCAATGCTTCTTCCGGTACAGGAAAGGTTTCAACCCGCTGTATACCCTCGTATGAAATCATCGCTTTCAGGTATTTGGCTTTCAGGATGTCGAGGGTCTGGTTTACCTGATTAAGCAATGCACCATGTACTTCATCCTGATAGCGCAAATCAGCTTTGGCTTCAAAATACCCCATCTTGATGAAGGCACCGGTAACAAATCGTTCAGGATCTGGATGGAAAAGCAGTAGCGCGGCACGCTTTAGATAATCCCCATCCATCAGATGAAGTTTGGCAATGAGGCTCTCATCACTTTCTTCGAGGATTGCCTCAGGAAGACGTCGGCTCCGGTGACCAATCTGGCGGAAAGTTTCCAGGGTTTGTGATGAAAGATCCGAGATGCCAACATGGGGAATGGGAACCCCATCCCAGTGCTTCCCTATTTTCTGTAATAGAAAGCTATCCAGGGCAGCGCCTTTGAGTTCCTGTTTCGTACTGCCTGTTCGATAATGATATTGGCCTTTATAGCTGACAGGGTGAAGCTGGGGTTCTACCCGGATTCGGATCAGGTCTTTGCCATCTTCCGGGATCAAATGCACATCGGGAACAATACCGAGGATATCACGGATCTTGTTTGGCAGATCCTCCAGCAATTTCTTTGCGTCTGATAAAACAACTGGATCACCAGCGTCATTCCTGCCGATCTCCAGGATCCCACCATCGGCGTTTGCGAATCCACAGATCCATTTGAGATATTCATCCCGCCAGGATTCTTTCCATTCCATGTTCTGGTGTTCAGCCATTTATTGCATTCCACATTTGTATTGATCCATTATCGGTTCTTAGCTTCATTCGATCATTTATACATACTTATACACCCAACACCGTATAAGTATGTATAACTTGGTATAAGTCCTCATACCAGCCGAATCTTCCCAGTAAGGAGTTCCTGCATCATGCCCTGTTTGATCTCGCGAGCTTTAAAAAGCTTTACAGCCAACGAGTGAATTTCTCCATCCATACCTGCTAAAACATCCGCGATCTGGACCTGCTCTTCAATTTGCACAGGTACCTTATATCTAAATTTGACAAAATCCTTTTGATACAGGTGGTTGATTGTTGAGCCAGCACTTAGTTGGTTGAGGAAACTCGTAAATACACTGGAAGAGAGTAGATAATAGAAGAACTCGGGATGGAAGGTATCATTGATTGGCCGAATTACGAACACACCACTATTAAGAGTAGCAGGCTTTGGAAGTTTATCAACAATAGCTACCTTACCAATCGTTCCATCTTTTGTGACAAGTACATCGTGAACACGTACCTGTATATTTTTATCCTGATCATATCTGAGTTTATCAACATGATGACATTGATCCCACATTATATAACCAGCCTGGAATTCTGTTCCTGTCACCAAGTAGTAATCACCGATGGACCTATACTCACTCGTGGTTAATCCTTGCCAACCAATCCTAGCTTTCAGGGTTGCTGACATTCCGAGTTGATTTTCCTTCCACTCGCCACTAAACCCCGGCAAGCGTTTTTTGCCTGTGAGCAATTCCTGCATGGCGCCCTGTTTGATGAGGCGTTTCTTGGCGATAAGCCTTTCCAGGGATTCGATATAGGCATCGGCATCCCGCAATGCCTCAGCGATGGCTTCCTGCTCGGCTTTTGTTGGGGGAAATGGGAGTTGAAGTGGTTGGATATGCTTGTTGTTAATCTGGGGGATGGATGTTGTGTCGGCTATTCTCCAAAGCTCAATATGAGTCAGTGCGTAATAAAGGAATTCATTGCAGATAGAATCTACTGGTGTAAGGGTCATCAGGTTCGTATCCATAAAGGAGTCCTCTTGCAAGATCCGAACCTTATTTAGCAATATAGAAGCTCCCCTTTTAGGAAATATTAAGCTTCCCTTTGGCACACGCCTATGATCAGGTCGTATCTTGTATTGTGTCGTCTGAAGATACTTATTGTCATTGTTCAACTGCTCGACCTTAAAATATGGTAGACCAAAATCAAGGAACTCAAATAGAGAGGGACTTTCGCCACTTTTGATGTTAACGTAAGTACCTAACCTCAATGGACTCCAATCAAGAGGTATTACTCCTGCATCTGTTAGCTTATAGCCCTGTCTCACTTCCATGTAAACCCCATCTTCTCTAGATGCTCGCTCACTTTGGCTTCCAGATCAGCAACCTCTTCAGTCAACTTTGGCATGGTTGATTCATAACGCTCGGCCAATTCCTTCACTCTTTGGGTCAATCCCTGACTAATTCTATCCGTCTCTCCATGAATGGCTGTTTCAAGCGTTGTCAGCCACTTGTCCTCAACCACCAAGGTCTTGATTTCAGATACAGTGAGTTCAGGATACTTATTATATGCATTCAGGTCCAATGCTGCTTCAGCCAATTTGAGCTGCTTCCTCAAATCGGCTATTTCAGTTGAAAGATTCAACCATTGTCGCAGAATCCCCGACTCTTCCGCCGAATCCTCGTCTCTCCTGATCTCCTTCAAGCGAGACGTTACCGCGGCCTTGTTCACTTTGTCAAACTCAGCGAAGATGCCTTCATCTCCACCCTGTTCTTCTTCCATTTCCGTCAGTTCAGCCGATAGAGCCTCTATGCGGTTTGCCAGATCCTCAAGGGCTGCTAGTTCATCAGCAAAGTAACGGGCAACGATAAAGGCTTTGGGGATCAGATCACAGGTCCAGCCTTTATCCTTTTCCTTGCCCTTTTTGTCAACATCGATGACCCGTGAGGTCTCAGCCTTCCATCCATCCAGGGCAATGATATAGAAATCGTCCTGCATGGTCTCAGCCCAGTAGTCCATGAGGTGTTGGTAAATGCCATAGGCATCCACCAGGGCAATCCCCTGATAGTGAGTAAGGAGATCCTCGGCCAGGACTTTGATGATCTCTTTGGGGAAACATCCCTGATCATGAGACTTGAGTACTGCTAAATGTTTCTGTCTCCACTTGCCAAAATGACTATTCATGCCCTCAATGAAGCTGCTATACTCGGGATGATCATAAATGCTATTCCTGAGCTCCAGCTTGTCCACCTTCAGATCCAGATATCCAGGTCGGTTATCTTTGAACAAATCAGATTTCAGGTTGGGGCAAAGCTCCCAATACTGTGATAAAGAATCAATATCCGAGATTGGAATCCCACCCTGCAAATGTCCACCAATATCCTGAATATCCTCAGGAGTCTGATTGTCGATATTGCGGGGCAGGTTCAGATTGAACTCATTCTTCTCGATTTCCTCAGCACTCACCATGCGGGCATATTTGGGATCTTCCTCCTGACGGTTGAAGACATCAACGATCTTATGGATATCCTGGGCACGCAGACGGTTCTTGGGACCATCCTTCATGAAACCCTTGCTGGCATCTACCATGAAGATTCCTTTGCGGGCATGGGCGTCTTCCTTGTCGACGACCACGATACAGGCAGGAATACCGGTCCCATAGAACAGGTTGGCAGGTAAACCAATGATACCCTTGATATATCCACGGCGGATCAGGTTGCGCCGGATCTCCGCTTCGGCATTTCCTCGAAAAAGGACACCATGCGGTAGAATGCAAGCTCCCTTGCCCTTGCTTTTCAACGATCTTACGATATGCAGTAGATAGGCATAGTCACCCTGCTTACCTGGTGGGACTCCGAAGTTTGCAAATCGTTCGTACCTATCATTGAGGGGATCCAATCCTGTACTCCAGCGCTTGTCAGAGAAAGGCGGATTAGCCACGACAAAGTCGAAGGTCTTGAGTGAATCTCCGTCATGACTCTTTGGATCAGTGATAGTATTACCCTGTCGGATCAGTGCCGTTGGATTGTTATGCAGGATCATATTCATGCGGGCTAGACCACTGGTGGCGGCATCTTTCTCCTGGCCATAGAGCGTAACTGCAGTTCCGACTTCGTCGCCAACCTTTAGCAACAGAGATCCGGATCCACAAGTGGGATCATACACTGTGGTTGATGCACTCGTATCGGCAATATTGATCCCAATGATCTGAGCCATAATACGACTTACCTCAGCCGGAGTATAGAATTGTCCCTTGCTCTTGCCGCTTTCGGTTGCAAAGTGGCGCATGAGGTATTCGTATGCATCGCCCAGGATATCATCACCATCGGCTCTGTTCTTGGAGAAGTCCAGTGCCTTGTTCTCGAAGATCCCAATGAGGTTGCTGAGGCGTTCCACCATCTCTTTTCCAGAACCCAGCTTGGTGGCATCATTGAAATCAGGTAGATCGGAGAGTTTGTTAGCTTCTTTTAGAGGTGCGATGATCTTCTTGTTGATTTGATCCCCAATATCGGGACTCCCTTTGAGGGCGACCATGTCCTTGAAGCTGGAACCTGCTGGGATTGTTATTGGGGAGAATGGAGATCCTGAGTATTTGTCACTGATGTATTTGATGAAGAGTAGTACTAGAACATAGTCTTTGTACTGGCTGGCATCCATTCCACCACGAAGTTCATCGCAGGATTGCCAAAGGGAACTGTAGAGTTCTGATTTCTTAATAGCCATGTATTCGACTCGCTTTAGTGCTAATGTTTATGTCAAATCTATACCACATTGGTAGTGCCTTGAATTTAGTAGCAGAGTCATTGCTTCCAAGGTGTAATCCGCACGTTAATAGCGCTTCTATTATTGGGGTGGGGGCTCGAAACGTCCAAAACAATTGTATTATTCTATACCTAGTCCCAAGGTATTAACGAGCATTTTGAGATTGCTGGTGGTTTTATGGTTTTACACACCTGTATAGTGTAGATTTAGATATTCACATATAAGATTTCATTAAAAAGCTAAAATGAGCCAATATTTATTGAATATATGGCAAAGGGTAAAATACTACTTCATAATTAAAGCTTTTCGAACCATCCTGACATCGGGTGTGTGTAAAACGATAAAGTACAGCCCCGACGCAACGTTTTGCCCATCATCACTTGAACCATTCCAATGGGCAGTATGATAGCCCGCGCGTTTATCTCCCGAATAGACGTCTCTCACAAAGCGACCACGAATATCATAGATAGAAATAGACAAATCACTATCTTTCGGGAGTCCATACTCGATGGTTGTGCTAGCATTAAATGGATTTGGATAATTCTGGGATAAGCTGAAGTTTGTAGGGATAGGTAGGAGCTCTATCAGACTGCGCTTCTGAACGACCTCAGTGAGGCCATCAGACCCCTGGAATGCAACTTCAATGGAATACCTTTGCCTTGAGATTGGTTCCAAGTTTAGTTGAAGAGGACTGAAACTTGATTCGCTCATCAGGCTACTGGTAATCAGTATGAACCCACTGTCAGGACTCGTATCGACTAGAGATAAACCGTTTGATGAGACTTTGGCAAGACTTTGATTAGCCAGGGATATGGATACTAGATTTGGGTCGTACTTAATAATGGTTTGAGAGACCGTATATTCGTTTATAGGGAGCGCTACGGTCAAAGCATTACCGACCTGTTCATATACAAACTCGGCATATTGGAATTGAGTGGTTAAGGGAGCTGAATTGGAAAAACTAGCATTCCAGTTCCACATTGATGCGAAAGTTGCCAAATCGAAGATATTGAACAATGAATCGGGTTGGATACTGATATGCGGAATCTCATACGTGTTCGGTGCTAGTTCATAGCGATATTCATGCGCGTGCCAGGCCAAAACAAACTCGCTGAAATCACTAAAATCGAGCAATCCATCTTGATTGTAATCACCAGGGGCATTTACATAAAAAGTCAGAGTAACATCATCAGTGGGACTGCCTTCAAAGGTGCCATTTCGATTACCATCGAGGCCGTAGCCATAAAGATTAGTTACCGCTTCGGCATTAAGCACTAGATGTAAAGTATCTAGAGACCGAAAGCCATTTATAGCTTTAATTGACAGAAGGCCACCAGTGTTATGAATGTCAATATCATAGTTACCTTGAACGTCACCTGTAATCTGAATAGCCTCTGCGAGTGCATCATCTGACATGCTATGGCTAAATTGGACAAAGACTTCTTCTGTCGGCCAATTTGTATTTGTCGCACTTACGATTATAGGGTACTCAATAACAACAGTAAACGTTGGACTTATGGCATCTGCAGTGAGATTAACAGCGTCGTGGGCAACGGCTTGAATCTGACACTGACCAGGAATATTTGGAATCACCCAATTAAAGTCTAAAGTGTCACTCTCAGGGAGCAACCCTTCCGCAATGGATGTCCAAATCGCGCCACCATCAATTGAATAATTGAGATCAACTGACGAAACGCCAACATTGTCTTGAGCAAAGACTTTAATCAACAGGTTGCTTGCCATTGTATGCTGCGCCTGACCAAATGGTTCAAGTATCGAAACTTGCGGACTTGTATTGTCAGTAATGGAAAAGTAATCACTGACACTTTCAGCTGTATTTGCAGATAAATCAGTCACTACTATTTTTATCCTAGCACTATCGGAAACTCCAGCACCTATTTGGAATCTGTAATTAGAATCATCGGATGACATTGCAACCTGATTCTCAAAGGGTGAGCTGGGACGATTTGAATACCAAAGCTCAAACAATTCAATTCCAATATTATCTGAGGCATTCCATGAAACAAAAAGTGAATCATACTCTCTAACTGAGCTGTCCTGAGATGGATTTATTATGGAAATAATGGGTGGTGTGCCATCCTCGATAGCGAATGACCCAACTAAAGTGTCTGTGGATACGTTTCCAGATAAATCGCTGACCCATATCGCTAAATTACAACCCCATGATACTACATCGGGAGCAATCCATTCGATTTCGCCAAGAATCGCATCTACACTATCGCTTAGTATGAAAGATTCTCCTCCATCAGATGTGAAGAACAGTTTAGCCCATGTCAATTCCAAATTGTCCGATGCAGACCATGAAATGAGTAAAACATCACCATTCATAACTGGTTGAGTAATCTCTGGGTAATTCAATTCAACCATTGGTGGAATCGTATCCAACTGATTGAAGTAGAGAGCACCAATATCCGAACGAGTGCCATCTGGATCTAATGCAAACGTAGGGTCTCCTGCATCAATTGCAGGGCTTCGCCATCTCAAATTAAAATCTCCAGAATTAGCATCAACAAATAACGTATCAGCACTAAATCCTTCCCCTTGAAAACTATTGAAATTTAGACTGTAATAAAACTCATATCCAAATGTCGATTCCATATCATGGCGGTCAAACATGATTGTATTCTTTATAAGTTTCACGCCCCCTGAAAGGGATAGGGCATTACCATAAGCATCCCATTCATTGGTGTTATTCCAAAATGTGCTACTATTAATAATTAATGTATCTGCAATATCTCCGTATATCGCTCCCCCATAATTGCTAGCATAATTGTTAAAGAACTGACAATGCTCGATGGTAACTTTAGCGCTGGATTCTATTTCAATACAGGCTCCGTTTTCAGCCTGATTGTCTTTGAATATTGTGTTGCTTACCTGAATCGTACCATGGCCAGTATAAAATGCATGGGAGTAATTATCTTCGATTGTCCCACAATTAATAAAGCTCGTTCTATCTATGACTATATCACCACTCTGTGCTCTAATACCCGCGGTACAGTTAATGAATGTTGAGTTATAAATTTGGAAGTCTGAGCCGAACTGTTCTCTAATTGAACCATTAGGGCTCCCTTCAAAAAGACAATTTTCAATGACCACATCCGTTTCTTCATCAATCAACATAATGTCATCATTCCTGTAAAAAGAGTTATTTAGGTAGAAATGGCAATTACGTACTGTTCCTATTGAGCCATCAAATGCAATTGCACCCCCTTCTCGAGCCTCATTATCCTCAAAATAACAATTGAGTATATCAGCACTCGAGGTCGAGTTAAGATAAATAGCACCTCCATAATTATTCGGTCCCAGCGTAGTTGCATTATTGATAAACTTACAATTTTGAATTGAAATAATATCACCTGCAAAATAAACACCAGCACCTTTTGATGAGGCATAGGTATTTTGAATTGTAATGCCACTTATCGTAACACTTTCAGACATTACATTAAAAGCTCGAGACATGGTATTACCATCAATTATCGTATTTTCAATATGCAATGAATCATTATCGATATCGAACATTGAGCCAATCAAAACACTGTCTAAGGTTGTGGTTACTGACTCATAATAAAGACCATCAGCAACCAATATTGAATCACCACGCACAGCCATTGTGAGACTTTTACCAAGGTACTAACATAGTTTTTGGAATTGCTGTAAGGTTTATGGTCTGACACTCCGATACAGTGTAGATTTGGATACTCCTAAGGTCTCGCATACTTCTGCAATAGGTATATTTGGGTCACACATGAGCCTTTTAGCCATTTCAACTTGTTTCGCGCTTAGTTTCTTGGGTCGTCCTCCATTTCGGCCTCTTGCGCGAGCTGATGCCAAACCCGCCATGGTTCTTTCCCGAATGATATCTCGCTCAAACTCTGCCAATGCACCAAAGACATGAAAGATGAGTTTACCACCAGGCGTTGACGTATCAAGACTCTCTTGTACACTCTTGAAATAGACGCCTTTTTCATTCAGTTCGTTAATTAATTGAATGAGATGTTTGAGCGAACGTCCAAGCCTATCCAGTCTCCATACAACGAGTGTATCTCCTTTGCGGATGAAACTCATGATTTCTGCAAGTCCGGGTCTGTCTTCTTTAGCACCACTCATGGTATCGGTGTACATTTTATAGCAACCAGCTGAAATTAATGCATCTGTTTGCAAATCCACGTTTTGGTCCGTCGTGGATACACGGGCATAGCCAATATTCATATTGGATTCCTTTTCTGTTTTTAGTGTTTAAATAGAAAACGCCCAAGCAGAGCGCTCAGGCGTTTAAAGATGAGTATTATTATGTTGTGTTAAACTATTATTAAAAACTGAAGTGTCTGACGTGAACCGAAACTTCTCGTTATTGTGTCAAATATTTAAGATTTCTTAGAAGAATTACGGTAATATTCATCAAATAATGACTCTTTTTGCACGTCGCATCAATCATTGATATTCACTCCGCGCCTTTGGCTTCTAGGTTTTAAAAGCACCTAAGTGAGCATTTCCAGCGTGCCATATACGTGACACAGCTTGCATCACACCCTTACATTAGACTACAAAACACTGCATTGTTTTACACTACTTAATATATTGATATTTATACTATTTAAGCCGTCCCAAAACGGTATAAGTTTTGGCACTATTTCCGTAACGGAAAAGACCACCTTAATTCATACTCCCTATCTTATTGTTATATATGTATTTATGGATATTGTACTGTGGGTTGTATTTGTCGTCATATTAACAAAAAGCCCCTGAGTTACAGGGGCTTATGGTTGTAGCGGGAGTGGGATTCGAACCTACGACCTTTGGGTTATGAGCCCAACGAGCTACCAGACTGCTCCATCCCGCGGTGTAAAAAGCGAGGCGAATATATTTTTTTATACCGCCTTGGTCAAGTCTATACTGTATTTATATCAATTTCTTTATTTTTAACCATTTCATCAATCATTTTAATGAATTCGTTTGTTATTTCTTGAATGTTAGCTTGGGCTCTTTTGCTATTGTCTTCAGATAATTCATTATCTTTTTCACTTTTCTTGATTTGATCATTAGTGTCTCGTCTCACATTACGGATACCGACACGACCCTCCTCGGCAATTTTATGCAAATGGCGAATGATGTCTTTTCTCCGCTCATCCGTCAATGTAGGAATCGGTACGCGAACAAACGAGCCATCGTTTGTCGGGTTCAATCCTAAATCAGCCGAAAGTATCGCTTTCTCGATGGCCGATAATAAACTCTTGTCCCAAGGTTGAATCATTATCATGCGGGCTTCAGGAACCGATATGTTCGCTGTTTGATTGAGGGGTGTCATCGTACCATAGTAATCAACTTTAACGCTCTCTACCATGGACACAGAGGCTCTCCCTGTACGTAACGATTGGAATTCATGTTTTAAATGATCAATTGTTTTTGACATTCTGTCTGTAGCATCTTTTGAAATTTCAATAAGCATATTTATTCCCCTACGATTGTTCCAATACTTTCACCATTAACAGCGCGAAGAAGGTTGCCTTCATTCTCAATATTAAATACGAAAATTGGTAATTTATTCTCTTTGCATAGCGTAATGGCCGTATGATCCATCACCCGTAGATTTTCGGATATGACATCTGAATATTTTAAATAATCAATTTTAGTCGCGTTGGCGTCTTTTTCAGGATCAGCACTATAGATGCCATCAACACGCGTGCCTTTTAAAAGGACATCAGCGCTTATCTCAACGGCTCTCAAAGCCGCAGCTGTATCTGTCGTAAAATAAGGATTGCCTGTTCCACCCGCGAATAAAACAACACGACCTTTATCTAGGTGCCTGATGGCTTTTCTCCGGATATAAGGTTCAGCGATTTGAGGCATGCTTATAGCCGTCATCACACGTGTTTCTAATCCTTGGGCCTCTAAGGCATCTTGAAAAGCAACCGCATTGATGACAGTTGCGAGCATTCCCATATGATCAGCAGCGACTCTATCCATGGAACTTGCTTTTTCAGAAAGGCCTCGGAATATGTTACCTCCGCCGATAACAATGCCTACTTGAACCCCGATATTGGTAATTTCTGCCACTTGTTTCGCAAAGCGATTCACAACATTAACGTCAAGACCTGTCTTATTAACACCTGCAAGGGATTCCCCGCTTAATTTGAGTAAAATACGTTTGTATTTATTTTTCATTTAATTCTTTAGCCTTTTCTTTGCCGTCGAATCTAAACAGCTCGCGCTATTATTAAACATTAAAGTTTTAAAATATTTCCAAAAAAAAACGGCTATTAAAGCCGTTTTTTAATTCATTTAATAAATGGAATATTTTAATTACTTAGCGACTTGGGCTGCTACTTCTGCAGCAAAATCTTCCTCAACCTTTTCAATACCTTCGCCAAGCTCAAATCGTATATATTCAACAATTTCAATGGATTCATCTGTCTCGGCAATGGCTTGCTCAACGGTCATTTTGTCATCCATAACATAAAATTGGCTCAATAATGCGTATTGTTGATCAAGTTGCGTGTTATCGGCAATATAACGTTCTAATTGACCTGGAATAATACGATCCCAAATCTTTTCAGGTTTTCCCGCAGCTTTAAGGTCTTCTTTCATTTTCGCTTCTACTTTAACCATTAATTCATCGGTGATTTGTTGCATCGAAACATAATCAGGAATTCTTTTCAATGGTTTTTTTAGACGATGAAGTTCTTCATTCAGTTTTTCAATATCAGCACGAATACCTTCGTTTTCAGTTCTAATAAAATCTTGATCTAAATCTGTATATCGAAGTACCGTTGGTTTCATTGCAGCAGCGTGCATCGAAATATTCTTAAGAAGTTTGACCGCTTTTTCTTTTGCTTCAGGTTTACAGCTTGCAGCTAAAATAACACCGACTCGACCATTAGAATGGACATACCCATTTACGGCGCCATTTGATGTCGATATCGTTGACATTCTACGCGCAACAATGTTTTCGCCAATCGTTGCAATTTGTTCGTTTAGAAAGGATTCAAAGCCATTTCCACCGATGCTTGTTTTGAGTAACTCAGCAGTATCGGTTGAATTTGTGGAATCAATATGCGCTGTAATTTCTTGCGTCAATTGAATGAATTTATCTGTTTTCGCAACAAAATCAGTTTGAGCATTCACTTCTGCGAGTGTAGCGCGGGTAAAATCATCATTAATCACCATACCGATTAGACCTTCAGAAGCAACTTTACTCGCTTTTTTCTCTGCTTTGCCTAATCCAGCTTTTCGTAGTTCTTCGATGGCTTTATCCAGATTTCCGTCAGCCTCAACTAAGGCTTTCTTACAATCCATCATTCCAGCGCCTGTTTTTTCGCGCAATTCCTTCACGGCGGCAGCAGTGATTGCCATATTAACTAATCTCCAATCTTATATAAAATAATTTAATCTTCTTTATTACCTGATACGCCTTTTGCTTCTAAAATCGTATCCGCTAATGTTGATACAATCAAACGAATTGTTTGAATTGAGTCATCATTGGCTGGAATAGGTATTTCGATATTACGTGGATCTGAATTCGTGTCCACCATGCAAATGACCGGTATTTCTAATCGTTTAGCTTCTTGAACTGCGATGGCTTCTTTTTTGGCATCAACCACAACAATTACATTAGGTAAGCGACGCATTTCTTTAATGCCTCTATGCTGAACTTCAAGACGATTTTTCTCCCGCGTCCGCATTAACATTTCTTTTTTTGTTAGAGCGAATTTAAGTCCTTCAATACCTTCTTTTTCTAATTGTTGCAAACGCTTAATTGATTTTTTAATCGTTATAAAATTTGTAAGTGTCCCACCTAACCAACGTTCGGTTACATGAAACATATTGCAACGATTTGCTTCTTCGACAATAACTTGTTTTGCAGTTTTTTTAGTTCCTACAAACAAAACGCTACCACCATTTTTAACGGCTTGATCAACAAGTTCAATGGCTTTGCTCAATTGTGATAAAGTTTGATTTAAATCGATAATATGGACGCCATTTTTTTGAGTAAAAATGAAATCCCGCATGTTGGGATTCCAACTGCTTGTCATGTGTCCAAAATGGGCACCTGCTGACAATAAATTTTCTATGGAAATATTCGGCAAAATTAACTCCTCAACTACAATTAACGTTTGGAGAACTGATATGCACGACGTGCGCCAGCCAAACCATATTTTTTACGCTCTTTCTTCCTTGCATCGCGTGTCAAAAGTCCTGCTTTTTTTAAGGTTGGACGAAATTCTTCGTTTACACCTTCCAAAACTTTCGAAATTCCATGCCTAACTGCTTCAGCTTGTCCGGCTAAACCGCCACCTTGAACATTAACTGTTACATCGTATTGTCCTAAAGTACCTGTCAAATCAAACGCTTGACGTACAATTTGTGCAAGACTTTTTCTTCCAAAATATGTTTCCATATCGCGACGATTAATCAAAATTTCGCCTTTACCGGGTTGAACATATACGCGAGCGATTGCAGTTTTTCGCTTTCCAGTAGCGTAATAAATAGTTTTACTACTCATACTTTATTAACCTAACTTCAATTCTTTGGGTTGTTGTGCTTCGTGTGGATGTTCCTCACCAGAATACACTTTCATTTTTTTAATAAGCTGTCTACCCAAACGATTATGTGGCAACATACCTTTAACAGCATGTGTGATAATCCTCTCTGGGAAAGTCTCTCTTACTTTTTTTAATGTTTTGCTCGATAAACCACCTGGATAACCACTATGGCTATAATACCTTTTAACTTCTTCTTTATTGCCTGTAACCCTGATTTTTGCAGCGTTGACAACAACAATAAAATCACCATTATCTAAATGGGGTGTGAAAGTTGGTTTATGTTTACCGCGTAAAACCGATGCGATTTCGGTAGCTAATCGACCCAATGTTTTTCCATCGGCATTAACTAACCACCAATCCTTTTGGATTTCACTGGCTGTGACGTTATAAGTTTTCAAAACGTAAAATATCTCCTGTAAGTTCTGCTACTTTATTCGTTGTATAAAAAAGCGGGGGTAAGGTAATCGGGGGCATATACCTTGTCAAACTAATTAATAATTCTACCTGTACACAAGAGAGTTGCTTTTTCAATTTCCTATTATGTGCTGATTATCAAGGAGTTACACTAAAGTGCAATTGGAATACTGTGCCACCCTCTGGCGAGGAATTCACAATAATTTTCCCTTTATGGTACTCATAAATTATTCTATGAACCAAACTGAGTCCCAAGCCCCATCCCCTCTTTTTTGTACTCCAACCAGGCCTAAATATATTTTTCTTGTCCTTAGGTGAAATCCCTTTTCCATCATCACTAATTTCAAATACAACCCATTGATTTCGTTCACGTACAACAATGTCAATCCGACCCTCGTCACCTTCAATCGCATCTACTGCATTTTTCAACAGATTTTCGAGTGCCCAGGAAAGTAATTCATAGTGGGCCATCAATTGCGGGTCCGACAAATTATCAACGTGAATATTGATTTTTTTACCCCATTGAGGTATACGGCGCTGCATGTACAAAACAACTTTGTCCAATACTTCTGATGCATGTAACGGTAGTAAAACAACATCCGCACCAATCTTGGAAAATCGATGTGCGACTTGATTCAAACGCTCTACATCTTCACTCGCATCAATTAATATTTTTTCGCTATTCTCAGGTAATTCTTGATTTCGTAAAAGCTCTAACCAGCCCATTAATGAGGATAATGGCGTCCCCAATTGATGTGCTGTCTCTTTCGACATTCCGACCCATAGTCCCCTTTTTTCAGCACTTTGGATAAATTGATACGCAATAAATCCTATAAAAATGAATAGTCCAATTACAAAGAATTCGAAATATGGAAACCATTTTAAAACCGTAATAACATCAGAATCACCGAAATGGATACGAAATATTTCGCGACCCTCATGGATGACAGGGATGGGCGGATTGTCAGTCGATAATTGACGCGTTATACTGAATATTTCTTGTGAACTTGCCTTCTCTACATCAATAGGAAGATGAGCGTATTGAACAATTTCCAGTTCGTTTTGTCCGCCTCTTGTGATTAATAAAGGGAAATCAACCGCTTGGATAATTTTTTCAAAAACATAGTTTAAATTATCAACTCGAAGTTTTCCATAATGGATTTCCATAATATTTCTACCAAAAACATTGACAGGAATCGGTTCATTTTGACGATCCATTGCGAGTCGTTTTTCCATTAAATAATCCGTAATATTTTCGCCATCTAAATCATCAGGAATATCAATATTTTTATGCGCATATAAGACCCATTCGTCGTTTTCAAATACGGTGATTATTATGGGGAAATTCACGCTTTGAATAATCTCTGTGAATACAAAATCGAGATTTTCAGTTTCAGATGCCAATGCCTTTGCATATAATTGAGCATTATAACTTAAAAATTGACGGCGCTCTTCTAAATATTCATCAACTAGAACATCAGTAGATAAAGCATTTGCAAGTAATTGCGAATTTAAATGCAAAAAGCGTGTATTGTCCTCTTTGAGTCGATTTACCAAATGATTCGCATATATCAACGAACCAAAAATGATGGCTACAGCCGAAATAAACAGCCCAATTTTAATATTAAATGATGACAGTTGCCCCGTTGTTTTCAATACGATGTTATTCCTTTTTTCTCGTTTTTTGAATAATTAGAAAAACGCCAAATCCCAATAAAATAAGTGTCGAGATAAATGTCATACTTAATCCTGCAACTACTGTTGAAGGCATATATGTAAGGGACACACGATGTTCACCTTTCGGTACCAAAACACCTTTTAGTAAGGCATTTGTTTGATAGATCGAGATTTCCTGATTATCGTCCAAAGTAGCGATCCATCCATTTTTGTAATATATATCACTCAACACAACAAACGCACCAGACGCCGTTTCAACATCAAATTTCAAATCTTGTAACGAGACATCTATATTCCTAATGGTTCCAGATGATACCTCAATTTCGAGGTTTTCAGATACGACAAATGCTTGATGATCTGAACTAAAACTTTTATTTGAAATAGAAGTCAATTCAGGTTTTGAAACGAAAGAAACTTCATCTGCAATCCACACGCGAGGATAGGCATTTTCAAAATGGTAAATATAGGCATCCATTTTTTGACCACGCTGATAATGCGTCAATTTATTGATGAGCGTAAATTCAGGCTCTGGAATTGGATAAGGCGATACAATGGTTTTTACATTGAGTTGTTGTAACCAATTCAAGTGCGTTGCTCTCATGACAGGATCAATTTCATCAATCGTTCGCAGACGAACTTTATCATTACTTTGGTCATAATACTTCAGTATAAATTGCTGATCAATTCGTGTCTCATCAAAAAAGCTTTGATAGCTTTGAAGCTTTGCTGGATGGTAGCCACCAATACTTTCAAGTCCATAAAGTGACCAAATATTGGACGCAAAGAACGCATTCACTGGAAAGATTCGACCTCTCTCCTTCTGCGTCATGGATTGCAAATATTTAACGGTTGGTGATGCATTTTCCATGGCTTTAACACGTTTCGGATTGATAGCATTATCCGTAAATCGAAAGTCAATTCGCATCAAATCAGCTGCTGCTAAAACTATAAGGACACTCATAAGCAAAGGCGTTGTAATGTTCTTTTTCAGCCATAAATGAATTAATCCAAATGTGACTGCCGCAAAAGAAATGCTCGTAATAAGAGATAAGTAAAACATGTCAAAACGAGTTGTTGCCAAACGAGGATGCGCTTTGGGCGATTGCCCAAGCGCTGATAAATAGGTGGTACTAATGAATGTTTTGGCCATCATTACAATGATTAATAAGGAGACAGATCCGATGGTAAACCACTTGATATTCTCTAGCATTTTTGTCTTGGTCTCTTGATTAATTTCATAAAATGCCTGGACACCCAAACCTGCAAGAATCGCCACATAAACTTCGGTCAAAATAAGAATCATCGATGGGACTCTAAATTTGTTGAAATAGGGTAAATAATCGAAAAGTAGATTAAAGAAAAATGGGAAATATTTACCAAACCCAACTAATAACGAAAGACCAATGCCTACTGCAAAAAATATCTTTAATTGTTTCCTTGATGTCGAAATAAACGCGAATATTGCAAGAATAAACGGAATTACGCCGAAGTAATCTGTATGTTCGGTAAAAGGACGCGTTCCCCAGTAATTTTGGCCTCCAAAGCCAAACCAGTCTGGTACGAGTAAAGCAATCAATTCTTTCGGAGGGAATGACCAATTTGTCGCGTAGTCATAGGCGAGTCCTGTTGCGGCTCCAGCCCCTCCACTCCCGCCGCGAATAGAGGCATCAGCATAATGCAATGAAGGCCAGTATAGCGCCATGGCCAAACCTAAGCCTAAAATCAACGCTGCTGAAAATGTGGCGATGATTCTTCCATAACCTTCCCAATCTTTATTTTTTGCTCGGTATATTGCATCAACAAGGACGTAGAGTCCCATAGACATCCAACCATAATATGCCACTTGGACATGCCCGCGTTGCAATTGAAAACCTGCTACAATCGCCAACAATAATAAACTTCCAATATCCGGTGTTTTAAAGACGCGCAATGTTCCATAAATCAACCATGGTAAATAGGATGCCGTCATCATTTGCGAGCCGTGGCCAGCTGTCATCATAACGACATAAAAGGGTGTTAACATAAACGTTAGCCCCGACAATACACCGGCAAATAAACCTCCGCCAAGAAATCGAAGCAACAAATATGCACCCATGGCGCCGAGTAAATAATGGAGTATCATCCCCACCAATGCTGACATGCCCAACAAGCCAAATATTTTAGTGATGAAGCCTGGAAAATACACATAGCGCGTGTAAGAAATACTCTCAAACGCGGGCATCCCTGAAAATATATAGGGTTGCCAAAGCGGATAATCACCGGTTTTGTCATGATATTCCGTCAATGCTTTTGTGATGCCTTTAGACGCCGTCGAGTCCCCCCCAGAAAATACTTTTCCGTCAATAAATACAGCCGAAAAGACAACGATGAGAACGAGAATAAAAATTGCAAATGCCTGTAAATGTTCATTTTTAATAATTTTGTTGAGCATGAATATCCCTTTTAGTCTATGCGTAAATAATAAAGTATTTGATGATTAAAGTTGTTCATTTCAGTGCTAATAAAGTATTGGCATATTGGAGCCACGCAATGTTAAATAAAGTTGAACGTGTCGAAAATAATGGCTAATCAACTTTAACTTTTTTAATAAGATGCATACACACGTCGAACGCAAATTCGCTTGCACGTTCAGGTATTGTAAAATCGACATTCTCAATTGTATCTGAAGGACGATGCAGATTTGGGATTAAGCCGTTTTCATCTTGAGCTGAAAGTGTCAAAGCACTCAAACCAGCGCGTTTAAAATAAATGGAGTCAAAATCACCCGTATGCCATTCACCCGTTTTAATATCATTATATTTCTCATATGTTTGAACGGTTTCAAGAGCAGCCTTCGTGAGATCATTATCGTAGATATCTTGGGTTAGGCTCCCTGTCTTTGTAATGATTTTAATGTCACCAATACCCACATTATCAAAATTCAGGAGATGAACATTTTCGTCATTCCAATTCTGATGATTCGTCTTGAAATAATATTTTGCACCGCGCATCCCAACTTCTTCGGCTCCCGTAATAACGACTTCAATATTCCAGTCAGGAATATAATTTTGCCATAGTTTTTGAGCTGTACTCAGTGCTACCGCAACGCCACTCGCATTATCAGCGGCGCCGTTTGTATAGCCCAACCGAAAATAATCCAGACTCGTAATAATTGTTTGAGCAGCAAAATAAACCATATAAATAATGCGAAACCAAATCCCAAACGAACTTGGGATTCCCAATACGTAAAGTATTGCTATGATTTGGACTATGAAAATATTGAAGAGATTAAATTTCAAAGATTTGGAAAATCCAGCGACTTGTGAAGGTAAATAAAGTAGCGAAACAGGTGCAGAATCATAATGTGCCATTAAAACCAATCGATTTTTGGCGTCGGCTTTTTCATTTTTTGTACCAATAATATTTTGAGATTCCTTCTGAGGTGGCATTGATGTCACGAAGGTTCCCCGCCAATCGAAATATAAAAATAGCGTTAGCACGATACCCGTTACGATCCCGAAACCAACAATCGTATAATAAGGGAGTAATGCTAATCCCACTAACAAAATGCCAAGCATCCACCAAATTTCATAGATGTACGTTATTGAGGTTTTAAAAGATTGCTCCGTGGGTTTAGCTCCTAAATTTTGGATAAAAGTTTTTACATAATCAGCTGCGATTTTCTCATTTTTTGTCGTTGCGCCGCGATGCGGAAGCGATGTTAATTTTTCGATGATTTCTTGCGTAAAAGACACGTTTGGTTTATCCATTTTCCCATCCCCCACTTTAACGTTTTATATCGCCAGGAAGAATAAATTCATAGCGTTTTCTTAAAATTTTGGTTTTAATAAATCGATCTAACTTTCGCACCGCCATATATAATGACCAAATAAATTTATCTTCTTTATAATATTTATCAATTTCAATTTTTTCGATGGGTTCAATCCCAAAACCGATAAATTCTTTTTTAAGCAACTCATTTATTCGCTGCAATGATGGATCAATTAATTCTGGGATTTGCTCTTTATGGGAGTGTCAAAATAACTGGGTCTGAAAGGGCCGTAATGAGTTGTGTGATAG
>ERZ889078.915-NODE-915-length-24912-cov-7.252122_pt1 | contig 24912 bp, 14 predicted proteins | sample MGYA00521266_ERZ889078 | MGnify/ENA primary metagenome ERZ889078 (study PRJEB32303, sample SAMEA104408618) | aquatic metagenome | biome: Brackish water; feature: Pelagic; material: water | place: Baltic Sea | collected 2014-06-16T06:34:00 | depth 76,534 m ...
GGCTGGCAGCTCTGGGGTAGGGTGAGGAACTGCGCGTGGGCTGGAAGTTTTCATGTCGACAGCAGATCGCGATGCCGCTCAAAAGTCGATCCCCCGCTCGGTCGATGGCCTCATGTGCCTGCAGCTGCAACCGGCCTGCGGCCAAGGCAGAGGTTGTGGGGGATCTTCAGGCACCACGCTCGGTCGCATCCGGGCACATGTGCGAAGACCAGCCCCTCCGCGAGCCGCGCGCGCAGCCAACGGTCCCAATCTGCGCTGTTGAACCGCAACCGCTGCGTGCCGTCACTCACGTCGAACCGCGTCTTCAAGACCGCTTCGACCCGCCACAGATCGAACAGGGCTGGGTGCGCGCCCCAGCGAACCTCGATGCACACGCCCTTCATCGGCCGGCCCGGCAGCTCGCAGCCGTGCGTGTCGATGAGATCGGCGCGGGTTGGGTCGCCGTCGATCAACCGCTCGGGCGGCAGCACGGAGCGGTGGTCCTCGCGCTCGAACGCGCTGGCCCGCTCCTCGTGCGGCAGGACCTCTCGCTGCGCCTCGTCCGGCAGCTCGGCAAAGAAGATCTGCCGCCATTCGGTCTGATCCGCGCCGCGCAAAACCTCGCGCTCGCCGCCTATGACCTGCGGATGGCTGCGACCCCAGCCAAACGCGTAGCGACCGTCGGGCAGCTGCCAGTACTGCAGCAGGTCGAAGCGCCCCGGCCTTGTCATGAGCTCTGCAGCCTTGGCTCGCCACGCCGCGCTGGGATCCGTGATGGTCCTGCCGCGCGTGGCGAGATCGACGATGTCGCCACGCCACAGACGCCCGTTGTTCAGGCGCTTCGGCAGGTGCCCGCTGATGCGGACGACAATGTCGCCTTGGTACGCGATGAACTCGACCGATCGCGGCAGTCTTAACGGCGGGTTGCGCATGAAGTTCTCCTGCAGGTTGAGGGCGTCGCTAGAAGACGCGGTCCAAGATGCCATGACGACTACTCACGACAGCCCGAATCTGAGCAAGAAATATGTGCGATCGCGATCGGGATAGGGCCGCAGGGCAATTACTTCTGGCGCACAGCCTTTCGACCGGCCGCCGAGCGTTCCTCGAATTGAATCGACGCGGAGCCAAGTCGGCAACGAGCCAAATCGGCAACGAACGACAGGACGCGACACTGTCTGTCGCGTCTCCCGTGCATGGTGCCCCTGACTTGGGAAGCAACCGCTTGTGGAGGACCGCTTATGTCTCTTGGACTTCATCATCGCCATCGTCGTCGAATCCGCCGTTCGGACACCAAAGGCATCGCGACCAACGCGCCGCGCGTCGCCCTGTGGCTGAGCCGGCTGCTGTCGGTGTCGGCCATCGCGGACGCGTTTGAGGGCGACGAAATCGACAAACCCCTGCTGGTCGCGGTCGGGTTGCCGTGTCGTCGCAAGAGCCGTCCAACACGGCGATGGCTTCGCAAACAAGCCGCGCTTCGTGTCGTTGAATTGAGCCGTGAACCGCTGAAACCCAGTCGATTCGCCGCAGCGCTCGACGCGCTGGTCCCGGCGCTCCATCTGGATCCGGTCGAGGCTGAGATCGTCGCCTTCGCTTTCTTCGCGAGCATCGACTGCGGCATGGTCGCCACACTGGAGAAAGCCGTCGCCGCGTTCGCCTACCTGACGCACATCGACATCAAGCTGCTCGCGGTCGCGCTCGACACCGACGACGCCGCGATTCGGCACGCGCTGCGCGGCGCCGGCACCCTGGTCGGCGGTGGTGTCATCGAGCGTGAGGGAGACACCCGCCAGACCGGTGAACTCCCGGCGCTCCACGACAAGATCCGGGCAGCGATCGAGTGCGACGTCCAAGACCCGCGAGAGGTGATGCAGCGCTTCCTGCGCCCCGTGCAGCCGAGCTCGCTGAGGCGCGCCGACTTCGCGCACGTTGGCCCGCTCTTAGACACCGCGTTTCGACATGTGCAGCACGCCTGCCAAAGCGGCGCAGTCGGCGTCAATGTGTTGCTGCACGGTCCACCCGGCACCGGCAAGACAGAGCTTGGTCGACTGCTCGCTGCGGCGGCCAACGCGGCAAGTTTCGAGGTCACCACGGAGGATGAAGAGGGCGACGAGCCTACCCGCATGGAGCGGCTGAGAGACTACCAGCTCGGTCAGCGGCTGCTGGGCAGCGTGGGAGGCGGCGTCGTGATCTTCGACGAGGCGGAGGATGTCTTTGGCTGGTCAACGGCTGGCACGCTAGGGATCAGCACGCACCGCAGCGGCAGCAAGGCGTTTCTCAACCGCGCCCTGGAGAGCAACCCGGTGCCGACGGTGTGGATCACCAACGCCGCCGCGAGCATGGACCCGGCCATCTTGCGCCGGTTCGATGTGGTGCTACATCTGGACGCGCTCACCCAAGCCACGCGCGTGCGTATTGTCCGCAAATCAACGCGGGGCGCCGGACTCCAGCGCGCGACCGTCGACAAAATCGGCCGCGACATGCGCATCCAACCGGCCGATATCGCCCGTGCGCTCAAGGTCTCGGCGACACATGACGACGACGGCAGCCGCGACGCGGAGGTGCTCGCGCTGCTCGACGCCAACGTCGGCACCCGCCAGGGCGTCAGCCAACAAGGGTATCGGCACGACGAGCAGCACTTCGACATCAGCCTACTTAATAGTGACTTTGACGTCGTCGCGCTGCTCGATGGTCTGCGACGAACGGGTGAGGGGCGCATCTGCCTGTTCGGACCGCCGGGCACCGGCAAGACCGCGCTCGTTCATCACATCGGTCGGCAGCTCGGCAAACCGGTGATCCTCGCACGGGCGTCGGACCTGCTCTCGAAGTGGGTCGGTGAAAACGAGAAGAACCTCGCGGCGATGTTTGCGCGCGCGAAGAGCGAAGATGCGGTGCTGCTGCTGGACGAGGCCGACTCGTTCTTGCGGGACCGACGCCGAGCGGTTCGCGGCTGGGAGGTGACGCAGGTCAACGAGCTGTTGGTGCAGATGGAGGCGTTCGACGGCGTGTTCTTCTGCGCGACGAACCTGCAGGAAGACCTCGACCAAGCCAGCGCCCGCCGGTTTGACGCGCGTGTCCACCTTGGGCCGATGACGGCGAGCGCGTGTTGGACGCTGTTTCGGCGGACTGTCAGCGCGGGCGGGGGCAGCGTCCGGTCGCGGGCGTTTCACGCGCTCAGGCCCGCGGTCGAGCGGCTGGCGGGGGTTTGTTTGGGTGATTTTCACGCGATTCGACGGCGCTCGCGTTTGGTGGGTCGGCCACTGACGGGGGCGGTGTTGTTGGGGTGGTTGCGTGATGAAGTGGCGGTGCGCGCGCCGCAGGCGAGGGTGGTTGGGTTTGGGCGTGGCCGAGATGTAGACCATGTAAGGGGTTCGGATCCGGTTTGGACCGTTTGAGCGACTGCTGTCGCCGAGCATCGACACCCAAACTGGCACCGCACAGGCCAAGCGATAGGCCATGAAAACCTGCTAGCCTGCGCCCGTCGCTCACATCCGTCCCGCGCACGCACACGAGCGCCGCGCCACGTTGTTCGATCACGAACGTCCTCGCCCACAAGAGGCCCATGCCCACCTCCATCCCCCCCACCCGCCCCGACGCAACCCGCCCCGGCGGCCCGCCACGCCCTCGTCCGCGCCTTACAACGACGCTGGCTCGACGTCACCGGCGAGTCGCGTCTACCCATGGTTCACGGCCACGCCATCATCACCCCACGCGCCACCCAAGACGCGGGCACCGCGCTGCCGCTGAACCTGCGCCCGGAGCTGTGCTGGACCGCCGACGATCTACCTCACCTGGGCCGTCGCGTGCGCGAGGCCCTGTCGTTCTGGCGCCAAGCGGCGTCGTTCCTACCACCGACGCTCACACAGGCTGACTACCGTCGGTTTCGCAAGACCTGCCTACAACCGGTGCTGCGCCTCACGCCAGGGCTACGTGCGCGCCTCGCCGCGCAGGACGCCGCCCTGCAGCGCCTCAGCGACCAGCAACAAGCGCTGCTGAGAGGGCTGCTGGTCAACCCACGGCTCCACGTCGTTGGACCCGCCGGCTCAGGCAAGACCGTGCTCGCGTTGGCCGCCGCGCGCGAGGTCGCCCTGGCCGGAAAACGCACGCTGCTCGTCTGCTTCAACCGTCCGCTCGGTGACCACCTGCGCCTGATGGGACAGCGATTTCTCGAAGAAGCCGGCCTGCCAGACGACCGCTTGGTCATCCGCAGCTTCCACGTGTTGTGCCACGAGGCATGCGAGAAACATCCCGACCAAGCCTGGTCAGTGCCGACGCAGCCCGACGAGATCCGAGGCTTCTGGCGCGACGAAGCACCGCAGCACCTGCTCTCTGGCATCGCGGACGACGTGATCGCGCCGTTCGACGCGGTGTTTGTCGATGAGGCGCAGGACTTCTATCCCGACTGGGGCGAGATTTTGCGGCTGGTCCGGCGCGACCCGGGCGCGGTTGTTGCTGCATGTGTGGTGTCGCGGCGACGTGATGCAGCCGCGGGCGCAGGGCGCGCCGCAGGCGGCCGGCGACTGATCCCCAACCTCACCGCACAAAAAACCGACTATTCCAATTCATCCCACAAGACGCCTTGTTATACGTACTCCCACAGTAAGCCCCAACACAGTCCGCAGCCGGCGGCCCAGGCATCCGACAGATCGAAATGGCATGGCAGCTCCCAGAGTTACAGCCAGCGCGGTCCAACCCCATGTAGGTCTGACCGCCGCCCTGCCACTGGGCGCCACAGTCGATGCACGAGGCGAACCCCGCCATCTTGTTGTCCTGGCCGTTGTAGGGGATCGCCGTCAGCCGGATCGTGTCGCCCTGGCCGCTGCTGCTCGGGTTCACGTCCGCGTACAGGCACGAGCCCTGGCGAATAATGTCATCCCAAGCGCTGGTCTTACCGACCGACGTCTTGTCCGACGCGCCCGTCTCGCAGCTGTCGGTGCCGTGCACGCCGACGATGCCCGTGGAGAAGAAGCTGTCGAAGTTGCGCGGTTGATTGTTCAGCATCGGCCAGCGTCGCCAGCCCAAGATCTCGCCGCTGGCGCCGGTCGTCGTCGACTGAATCATCAGCTGCGTGCCGCTGACGCGCCAGTCTGCCGGGCTTTTGTAGTCATTGGAGAAGCGCTTGCTGATCGAGCCGTAGTCCGCGTTTGTGGTCCAGAAGGCTTGGTTGTTGTAGCCGACGCTGTTGCCGTCGGTCGGCGCGATCGTGCGCACGTGGGTCCAGCCGCCACCGTCGGTGGTCATGTCGCAGTAGACCTGGAACTCGCCCTGACCGGTGCCGGTGATCCAGTACAGGCCGTCGCCGGACGCGGGCGCCTTGGTCAGGATGTCTTTGCACGTCAAGCCGGGGTTGGTCTGGGTGCCGACCGGGACCAGCGAGATCGGATAGAATGCGTCGCCATTGCAGACGTACACCGCCTTGTCTTTCGGGTTGGCGTAGAGGTAGCCAAAGTGCTGCGTGTCGCACGTTACGGGGTGTGAGTCGGCTTGTTTCAGCTGCAGTCCGCCTGAGGTGATGAGCAGCCCCTTGGCCTCGACCTTCTTGGTGGACAGCGTCTGCACCGTGATGCTCCAGTCGACGATGGTGCCGTCGGTCTTCTTGAGGACATCACAATACTTGCCGTTCCCCGTCGCTTGCGGCACGCAAAACACCGTATCGAGCGCCTTGAGGTTCCACAGCCCCTTCGCGTTGCTACCGACCCACTTGCCGATGTCGCCGCTCTTGGGTTTGTTGGTTGGGGTGAAGGTCTGCTTGTAGATCTTGGCGTCTTTTGCGCCGCACGGGTCGCAGAGCACCCAGCCGATCTTCTTGTCGTCCGGCGGCAGGATCGTCAGCTGCAAGCCGCTCAGGTCGGTGTTTTCGACGTGAACGTTCACCGCGAAGGTCTGCGTGGTGCCGATGTCGGGGAAGCTCACGTCGCTGGTCGCGGCGATGCCCTGGTTGTCCGGGATCGCGATGTTTTTTGTCGTGGCGCCGATCTGGTCGATGAACTGGTTGCTGAGCAGGTCGTTGCTGATCTCGTTGAGGCCGTCTTTGGGCAGCGCGCTGGGGTCCATCGCCTTGACGCACTTGAGGCTGCCGTCGGGGTTGATGCCCTTCACCACCTCGCCAGCGACGGTGCAGTCGCCCGATGGAATCTTGATGCCGGAGAGCTTGCTGCCATCGCCGAGAAACGAGGTGGCGGTGACCGTGGCAGCGGCGAGGCCGCCGGTGAAGGTGCCGTTTTTTGCCTTGAGGCTGTTGCCGCCGAGGTTGAGATCACCGTCGAACTTCATCTCGCTCACAGACACGCAGCCGGTGCAGGCGAGGTCGGTGGCGGCGCCGCCTTTGGTGGTTGAGCCAGCGTAGTTGAAACCCAGCTTGGCGGCGGAGATGCCGTCATTTGCGATCTGCGTGCCACCGACGCAGCCGGTGCAGGACAGCGACTCCGCTTGGGCGGCGATCAACGCCCAGGCGACCGAGCGAAACTGCCGCCGTGGCAGCTCGGGATCTGTGCCGATCGTGATGCCCAGCCACGCCGCCTTCGCTTTGGCGAGGGCGGCGGCCGTGAGCGGCGTAATCCCGCCGAGCGCGTGGCTGAAGCCGCCGCTCTTGACCAGGATGTTCGCGGGTCCTTCCTGCCAAAACGCCGTCTTCTCCGTCGCCGAGGCGTAGAGCGCGAACGTGACGGCGTACGTGCCATCGGCGGCAGCCCCCCCACCGGTCGACGTCAGCACGCCCTCCAATGTGGTGGAGGTGGGCGTCGACGAGACGTCTGGCGCGGCAAACGCCGGCGCGGCGACGAGCGCCAACGTGGCAGCGGCCATGAGCAGCGAGCGTGCGAGAGGGTTGCGTGACATGGCTTGGCTCCGGGCGTGCGGCGTGGACATCAACGAACAGCGGTCTTACGCCGCAGCGTAGGCGTTCCCGACGGGCTTGGGAACCAAATCGGATGCCCCGAGCTCGATACGTCGCCGCTTGTCGCGTCGAGATGCCAACCCGATCTTCGGACCCACGCCCTCCCTTCAATAACCCACGCCGTTCAGCCACGCCAGCCGCTCAGCAACCCCGTCGATGACAAGCGACACAAACTGTCGCAGTCATCCGCGAGACTTGTTCTCCGTAAGCAACCAATCGGAGGCCCCATGCCCAGCGCTCCACCCAGCCGCGCGACGACCCCAGGCCCAGGCTCGCCGCCCCAGGCCACCTTCAGTACGCCGAACCGAAATGGCGTCGGGTTTAACGACGAGAAGGGTTCGCTGACGCTGTTCTCCACGCGTTCTATCCGCACCTACCGCGCCGCGCCGCCGATGTGCTGGTTCAAGTCCCTCGCGCACCCAAGGTGGCGCGGCAGCCATGGCACCAGCAACTTCAGCATCGGAGGGCTCGTCGACACCTCACTGCGCTATCGCGCCCACGTCGAGACCGCCGCCTGGCGCGACGAGCCGCCGCGGCGACCACAGCTGCGGGCGATCAGCGCGTTCTACGAGCGACTCGACCGCGAGGCCGTCAGGCTCACACAGCGCATCTCGCGTGACTCGTGGCTGCTCTACTGCCTGCTGGTGCGCGCCCCAGAGGTGCGTGACATCGCCCGAGACAACGTGGCGCTGGCGATGCTCATGGCGCATCAGCGGCGCATGTCCGGGCAACGTTTCCCGCAGATGGCCCGGCTCGCGCGCCGCAAGCGCACGGAGATCGTCGCCGCGTGCGGGCTGCCGGCGCAGAAGCAGTGGGTGCGGCTCCTGGGCCGCGTGCCGGTCGAGGCGCTGTCGACCCACAACTTGTTTCGACTCGTTCGGACAGCCAACACCGCACCCGACCTGATCACGCACCTACGTCACCTGCCACAGCTGAGCCGCGGTCTGTTCGCGGTGCTGGATCCTGCGTGGATCGGCCACCTGGATCCCAACCTGCTGCGCGAAATCGCCGCAGATCCGGGCCAGCAGCGCCCGCCGATGCAGCAGCGCTATCGCACCGAGGGGCTGCTGCACGACACGATCCGCATGCAGCGTGCCGCGAACCTGCCGGTGCCGCTGATACGGTCGATGGCGCACCTCGACCAGCTACACGACGAAGCGGTGACCCGAGCGGTGAACACGGCGCCGTCGCGCAACCGGCCCTTTGGCCCGCCGCCGCTGCCCGAGAGCGCGCACATCGTCGGCCTTCGTACGCCGGCGGCGCTGCAGGAAGAGGCCGACCTGCAGCGCAACTGCCTCGCCGCGCGCTTCTGGGCGGATGACTGTTACGCGGAGACGACGTACATCTATCGCGTCACAGCTCCGCAGCGCGCGTCGGTCGCGATTCGCCGGCTCCCCCACGGTGCCTGGATCGTCTACGAGTTCAAAACACGCTTCAACGCCGAGCCAGAAGCCGAGACGGTGCGAGCGGTGCGGCGGTGGCTTCGGGCCGGCAATCAGGCGCTGGCGAGTGGCTGGCGCGCTGGCCTGGGCGATGCGCCGCAACTCACAGACGCGGATTTTAGCCTTGGCCTGGAAGAGCTAGCGGAGGCGGACGGCTGGACGTCGCCGTGGTTTTGCGCGCCTCCGCACTCCGTCAGCCGCCATCAGTCGGTCGCCCAGCCCGCTGCGCCAGATCGACCCGTTCTGCGCGTTGAAGTGACGTCAACGTGACGCTGAGCCGCTGCGCGCGACGAGGCAGCGGCGTCTCCTGTCTGGGTCCGGTGTTCACGGACAGCAGCATAATAATTTGATTTTGTTTCAGTATTTACCATCTATCGCCACATGGTCCCGGTCGCAGCGAGAACGAACGCACGAGCGCTAACCATGTGTCGCTCTCTCGCGGCGCCTAGTGCGCAATAAAAGCCCTTGTAATGGATCGCGCCGGTCCTTTCATGCGCGGCAGTCGGTCGGTAGCTCGCGGAGAGCCGACCATTGTGGCCTTGTCGCGCGTCGGGCCGCACTCACTTCGAGTTCGTATCGAGGTGATCGTTTGGGGCCTGGCTGATGTTTCTCCCAGGCTGGGAACAGTGCTAGCGGTGAGTGTCGTCGACGACGCCCGAAGCGGGCCCAGTACACTCGCGGAGGTGGGAAATGCTGAAATTACGCTCTGACGTTTGGATGCGGAGTGTCCCCGTATTACTGGCTATCACGTTGGCGTTTGCCAGCGGCTGCACCGGCGACATCGGTGAGGACGGCAAGCCTGGTGACCCCTGTTCTGTGAAGGACAACGGCGACGGCACCAAGACCATCACATGCCCAGGCGTCGATGACGTGACGCTGAGCGACGGCAAGGAAGGCAAGGAAGGTAAGGAAGGTAAGGAAGGTAAGCAGGGCATCGAAGGCAAGGAAGGCAAAGAAGGCGCCGTCGGCAAGACCGGAGCCGCCGGCGATAAGGGCGATAAGGGCGACGTGGGGCCAAAGGGCGCGACGGGCGACAAGGGCGACAAAGGCGACCCTGGTAAGGACGTCGATCCAAAGGTCCTTGCCGATATCCACGCCAAGCTTGACGTGGCTGGCAACGTTCAGCTTGAGTCCTGCGCCGTTTGCCATGCCGGCGACGGTAACAAGAAGCACCAAGACATCTATGATAAGTACGCGGATTCCAGCGATCTTGCCCTGACCTGGGTAGGCGCGAAGGCTGTCGCGAACGGCGACGGTACGTTCAACACCACCGTCACGGTCAAGATCACCAAGTTCGGCTTGCCGCACGACGATCTCGATGGCCTGCCACTGCTCGCGCAGAAGACCTTCTACGCGGTTCAGTACGACAGCGGCACCGCAACGCACGCCAAGAACACCTCATTTAGCACAAAGAATGCCGTACCTGGCACGATCGGCACCTTCACCATCAACGCTGCTAAGGCGCCGTACGACATCACCGCGCCCGGCTTCAACGGGCTATTTTACGGCTACATCGCCGATGGCCTGCTCGATACCGAGGGTGGCACCGGTGTGAAGCTGTACGACAACGTCGCCAGCATGGGCAAAGCGTTCGGCACGGCTGCGACCGCGAGCTACAAGTCCGCCGCGAACGTCTCTGGCTGTGAGAAATGCCACGGCGCGCCCTACATGAAGCATGGCTACCGTGATCCGGTCGTCGCAGGTTTGGGCGACTTCGCCTCGTGCAAGGTCTGCCACTATGACGACCGCACCGGCGGACACCAAGACTGGCAGCTGCTCGTCGACAAGCCTTCGCGCTACGCAGAGCTCGATGGCTTGGCCAAGGCCGCTGCAGCGAAGGGCGACAAGACCAAGGACTCCATCCGGGAGAACATGACGCAGGCCGAGCTCGACAAGTACGCGTACAAGGCGAGCCTTATGAACGACGTGCACATGTCGCACGCGATGGAGTTCCCTTACCCGCAGAAGATCTCGAACTGCGCGACCTGCCACGCCGGCAAGCTCACGGAGACGCTCGATGACGCGAACTTCGTCAAAGAGACCTGCAAGAGCTGCCACGCGTGGACCGGCGAAGCCAAGTACGGCACCGACAAGCTCGCGATGGAGTCCATCTGGGCCAAGGCCGGGTCCGCGATCCTGTCGATGCACAAGACCAACACCGCCGAGTGCAATAGTTGTCACAAGGCCGGCGGCGTCGCCGCGACGAAACGTCTCGCCACCCTGCATAACGGTGGTTTCAACCCCATGATCTACTCAAAGGCGGGCGCCAAGAAGTACTCGGAGGTCTTCGTCGCCAAGATCGACACGTCCGTCTTTGACCCGAAGACCAACAAGCTCACGATTGAGTTCAGCGCGTCCGAGGTCGGAGGCGCCACCGCGATCGACACCCACGACGCCAAGGACATCACTCCGACGCTGCTGATCGGACTCTACGGCTATGATACCAAGGACTTCATCGTCGCAGCGCACAACAGCGACGCGCAGAAGAAGAGGCTCTTGGAGTTCGTGATTGATGGAAAGGCGACCAACCCACGCCTCAAGGTCATCAGCGCGGCGGGCGGTAACTGGAAGGTTGAGGTCGACCTGACGATGTGGGCGGCCATGATCACTGACAAGACCATCAAGCGGGCTGAAATCAGCGTGCTTCCCACCCTGGTTAGCCCTGTCAACGACGCGGACGTCAACGTTGGAACCTGTGACCCTAGTTGTGGGTACGGCAAACACTGCGCCGCGACGAACAAGTGTCTCCCCAACGACGACGTGATCTTCGCGCTCAACGCGCCGTCACGAACGTTCGATCTCGTTGCCAACGCGTTTGATGACGCCTTCTACAAGGACATCGTCGACGTCAACAAGTGCAACGCTTGCCACGACGCGCTGGCGACGTCCTTCCACAGCGGCAACCGCGGCGGCAACATTCGGGTTTGTCGCACCTGCCACGTCGGCTTGAGCGCCGGCTCGCACATGGAGATGCAGTCGCGTTCGATCGACTCGTATGTCCACGCGGTTCACTCGTTCCAGGCCTTCGACCCGGGCGATGTCAACTTCAAGGATCCGGTCGAGAAGCTGCGCTACGAGCACCACATCGAGCACACGTTCCCGAACTTCTCGATCAAGAACTGCGAGGCCTGTCACAACCCTGGGACATACGCCAATCCGCCGGACTCGACCAAGTCGCTGTCGGGCATCTTGTCGGGGTCTGACAAGGTCGCCGATCGGAACATTGGCACGGTCAAGAGCGTCGTCACCGGTCCCGGCGCGCGGGCGTGTGGCGCGTGTCACCGTGCGCATATGATCAACGAGGACAACGCGGCCAAGTTGACCGCGTTCTACCAGCACATGAAATCGAACGGTCACGTCGTCGAGAACGGCGCTGGCGTGCTCGAGAAGGTCATCGCGACCATCATGGCTCAGTTCTAGTCGGGGCTGGCGAGTCCTAGGCGGGGCTAGTCAGCTCACGTAGTCGAGTGGTTTCAGAGGGTGGGTCGGAGACGGCCCACCCTCGCTCGTTTTGGTCCGCAGCGCCCCTCTCGCCACGCGCACATCCCGCCGTGGCGTCGAGCGCCGGCCTGCCGCGAGCTAAGTCGTCGATTTGGCGGGCCCGGAGCGCGTCGGCGACGACCAGCGGCACGTCGTCGTGCTGGCGCCATCAAACGCGCGGGGCCTACGCCGCGGCTGTAACTGCAGCTGCGGCTACGCGGATGAGGTCGGCGTACACTTGGTAGCCCGACGATGCGTCGCCGAGGCGTCCCGTGCCAGGCAGATGCGTACGATGTTCAGCGACATGTTCAGCGACACGTTCGGCGACAACGACATCTCAGCGAGCTCAAGACCGCCGCGGGTGAGCCTCTCCGGAGGACCGGCCTCGGGTGGCGTGATTCAGTGACCCCACACGCTTGAAGTTCGAGCGGCCGGCGCGACATCCACGCCGTCGCAGCGTCGCGGCGCGCGGCCCTGAGGCTGCGGCTGCGCGGCGGGGCCCATGGGGCCGGGCCCGGACACGGTGCTGCTCGCTACGAGGCCGTGGCGCGGCCGCTATGGCTACGTACGCGACTGCGGTGGCGCAGCCGTGCCGACGCCGCGGCCGTGTCGATCACGAGGGCGCGTCGACACTCAGGCGGTCTTGACTACGAGGGCGCGTCGACCACGAGGGTGCGTCGGCTACCGGGCGGTGTGGACTACGAGGCCGGCGTTACGCGGCGGGCGTCGCTGGGCGGCGCGGGCCACCGCCGCTGCGCCAGTAGCGCGTTGGCACACTCGCCAGCGCGACCAGCAGCAGATTGCCGAGCACAAAGAGGCCCAGCGCGCGCGCCGCACCATCGGTGAAGCCGTAGCTGTGCAGCCCCACACCGAGCATGTTCACGCCAAACCAAGACCAAGCGGTCACGACGTTGCCGAGCAGCGCGATGATGGCGAGCCCACGCGCGCGCACCATGCCGCCCCAGCGTGCGTGCAGCGCCATGGCGTCCCACAGGACGATGAGCAGGGCGCCGTTCTCTTTCGGATCCCACCCCCAGAAGCGTCCCCAGCTCTGATCGGCCCAGATGCCGCCAAGCACGGTGCCGACGAAGCTGAAGAGGGTCGCAAAGGCGAGCGTGCCGTAGATCATGCGGTTGATGTTCTTCAACGTGGCGTGGTCCAGCGAAGGCGTCAAGACGCCCCGCACAACGAACACGGCGGCGAGAAATCCGGCCAGAAAGTTCGCCGAGTACCCGATCGTGATGGTCGTGACGTGGGTGGCCAGCCAGAAGTTGGTGTCGAGCACGGCGCGCATCATCTCCATGGTGTCGCCGTCACCCGCGAGATGGTGGGCGACCAGCAGCGAGGCCGCGCCCACAGCCGAGCCCGTGGCGGTGCCGATGCCGCTCTTGAAGATGCGTTCGAGGATCAACGCCGCGACAACCGCGCCCCAACCGACGAAGATCGCCGAGCTATACAGGTTCGTGACGGGCGGACGGCCGTGCAGGGTCATGCGGGCCACAAGCGCGACGGTGTGAATCACCAACGTGAACACCGCGAGCCGCGTGGCGGCCTTGTTCAGCGGCTCCGCCCAACCCAGCCAGCCAAACGCCACGAGCAAGAACGCGAGCAGATAGCCCAGCATCGCTTGGTAGAAGACGTCTGACTTGTGAAACAGCCGCTCCCAATTGGCGTGCGACGCCAGCCCTGGGTCCATGGCCACGCGACCGGCTGACAACGTGTGAGCGGCCTCCAGGAGCGCCGCCTGGTCGGCTTTCAACCAGGCGTTGATGACCTTGCGCCACACATCCAGCTCGGGTGACGCCGGCTTGCCCTCGCGCTCTGCGGCGACCGCCTGGGACAGCGATTGCCACGAGCCGCCCTGTACGACCGGCGGGATGAGGGCCGGCGTCGCGGCCTGGCGCAGATGCTGCAGGGTCTGCAATCGCCGCGCGAGCTCCAACACTTTGCGGTCGTACAGCGCCTGATGGGCCTGCTCCTTCTTCTCCGCGCTCCGAATCGCCTGCAGCAGCGCGTCCCGGTTCTTCAACACCTCATCCAACGAGTAGCGGAAGGAGCCGCCCTCCTCCTTGAGCCCCAGCAGATCGAGCACGCCCTGATGCTCAATGCGAACGATCTTGTGTTTGGTGGCGCGCTCAGACCCGGACATGTGATCGAGGAGCCAGACGATGGCCGGCTGCCGCTTGCCGTCCTGGTCGACGAAGGTCTGCTTCTTGGACACCGCGAGCAGCGTGTTGCGCGCGACCGTGTCGAGCGGCTTGGATCGGCCCTGATCCAGCACGGGCAGCCCGCCAATCAGCGCGAGCGCCTCGGGCTGCGGACGAAACACCGGCGACACCATCCATACGCCTACAATAACGACGACTGCCCAAGGAAACAGGCGCGTGAGGGACGTTTTCATGCAGACCTCCTGCGGAGAAAGCGAGTCAGGCTGAGCATGAAGTGCAGCAGCAAACCAAAGGTCACCAGGCCGCAGGACACGTAGGGGATCAGCCACCCTGGGTTGCGGACGACCTGTAGGACAGTGCCGCGCTCATCGGGCCGGAAGCTGGCTTGGTAGAACGTCTCGCCGGCGTAGCGCAGCGGATGGTTCATCCAGATCAACACCTCGCGGTCCACCTGATTGGCCTTGTCGACGAGCCTCACCTTCGAGGAGTAGCTGGCCGGGATGTCCGTGCCGGGGTAGCGCTTGAAGGTGAAATCGACCAGGTGCAGCTGAAACGACCGATGTTTGCGGCGAAATCGCAGGGCAACGTCGTAGCGTTTGCCGGCGATGGTGATGGGCGTCGGCCGCTTGGCCCACGTCGAGAACAGAAACACGCCGAGGCTCTTGCCGGTCTTGGGGTCGTGCAGCTTGGCGTACATCGACGGCATGTTGACGCCCTCGCCGCTGGTACCGCCGACATCCGGGCGCTCAACCGCGCGGTGGGCGTCCGCGGACTGGTTCTGCAGCCGCTGCGGGTCCAGCTCGAGGCGGGAATGCACCATGAAGCGCTGTACGTCGACCACCGCCGGCAGGAGCGCGTTAGCGATGACACCGGGCTTCTTGATGAGGTGCTCCGGCACCACGATGTTCACGTCCTTGTCGGCCCCGCTGCGATCGACGAACACGAGCTCGGCGTGCCGAATGTCCTCGGTGTGCCCCGACCAGCTGCCCTCGTCGATGCTCATGTGGCCTTCATCGGCATAGACCCCGGTGACGATCTCCCCGCAGAGCATGGTGATGATGCCGAGGTGCGAGATGAGCAGGCCGATGCGGTCACGACGCCACTGCAACCGGACGATAAAGGCGGCGATGAGGTTGATGAGCAGCACACCGCCGATGGTCCATCCGCCCGGAAAGGGGATCGAGGCGGCGACGTGGGTGCCGCGCGGCAGGAAGATGTCGAACGGAATCCACACAAAGAAGCTGTGGAAGTAGATCGACACGACGGACCAGATGCCGGTCTCGATCTGCGCGATGGTGCCCGCGAAGACCAGAAAGGCGCCGAGAATCAGCGTGACGACCGTGATGCGCATGGACGCCAGTGGCGAGACCAGCTTCTTGATGCGGTCGGGGAGGCTCGGCGCTGCGCGCCCTCCGGCTGTTGATGTGGCGGCGACGCTGCTCATGGTTGGCCCCCTGGGTTGGCGGCCGCGGCCGGGGCGGTTTTGGCCGAAGGCGACTTGGGCGGGGGCGCTTCGGGTGGCGCTGCGCCAGCCTCAAAGCGCACCGAGGCGAGAAACGCGCGGAAGGCCGGCAGATGCCCCTTGAGCGCCTCGGCGCTGGTCGCCAGCTTGAAGAACCAGGTCTTGCCCTGGCGAGAGATCAGCGCAGCTGCGACGCCGCTCTTGGCGGGCGCGCCGGCTGCGGCGTTGCTCATCACCCCCAGGTGTCCTGCTTGACCGTCCACAGTGATGGCTTCTAGCGCGGCCGTCAGGTCAGCGGGCGCGAGCGGCGGCAAACCAACCTGCCGCCGCCAGCGGTTGAAGTTCGGGCTCAAACCGCCGGCAGGGCCTGGCAGCGAGACGACGGAGACGTCAGCGACAGTAGCCCCAGCGCCGGCCATGAGGCTGATCAAGCGCATGCCCGACGCTGGTTTTGCGGTCCAACCGGGCGGCAACGCGAACTGGGGCGTACCACCGCGGCGGGCGCCGCCGGCGAGGCCCTTCGCGACCGCTGGTCCGGGTGGATTGGCGACGCGGCCCGCTGGCGCGCCGCCCTGAAATCGCACCGATGCCAGAAACGCGCGGAAGGCCGCGGTGTTGGCTTGGATAGCTGAGGCGCTGCCCGACATCTTAAAGAACCAGGTCAGCCCCTGGCGAGCCACGAGACCTGCGATGACCCCACGCGCGCCCTCCCCGGAGTCCTTGCCGACGAAGACGCCAAGCTGCCCCTGCTGGCCTCCGACCGTGATGGGCTCCAGAATCTTGAGCAGCGCCTCTGTCGGCATTGGCGGCAAGCCCACCTGCCGGCGCCAGCGGTTGAAGTTGGGCGCGATGCCGCCCGCGGAGCCCGACAGCGTGACGACGGAGACGTCGGCCGCATCGGCGCCCTTGCCAGCGGCGAGGCTGATCAAGCGCATGCCGGCTGCGGCTTTGGCGGTCCAACCAGCGGGCAACGTGTACGTCGGAGCGGTGGGCTTGGGTGCGCTGGGCAGGCCCATCCGAGGCGCCATCGGCCGTTGCGAGACGGTGGGTGGCGCCTCCTTCGGCACCTCATAGCGCGTCACGCCGTCACGGCCACAGCCGAGCAGCGCTAACGTGGTCATGACGAACGCCGCCACGAGGCCGGCTGCGCCAGTCGCCTGTGACGGATGCGACGCGGCGCCGCGTCGGAGTGATTCAATCACGGGGTTTCCTCTCGGTCAGTTGGTCGCCCGCGCCCGCAGTCGGTGGGACGCTAGATTTCTTGAGTCACCGGTGGACCCGCTCGACCATGCACTGGGGCGTCGGGCCACACAAATCGCGCCTGCAAGTTAGGCCCCGAACGAGCTCTCGACAGACTTTTCGCACCACCGTGGGTCACTTTCACGCTAGAGTTTCATAAACGTCTGATTTTTAGACGTCATTGGTGATCTGGCTGCCTGGCCAGCGCCCGCGCACACTGGCCGCGATGACACGCGGCGCGGCCCCGACACCGCGTCGTTTTTCTCCGAATGAGACGAGGTCCCGATGGGAGAGATTGCACACGACGCGGCGACGTTCGGCTTTCAGTCGCTGCTGCAGGCGGCGGGCCTACAAGGACCCAACGGCGCGCCGATCACTGAAGCGCTCGCCCTCGTCTTGGCCGGCGGTGTGGGGTTTGGCAGCGTCGCCGCGCCGTCGGGGAGCCCCGTGCGCTGGTTTGTCTCGGGTCGACACAACTGGCACGGAGACCTCGCCTACCTCCGCGAGGCCATCACGCGCGTGGGTTTGAGCGTGTTCTGGTTCGAACACGACCATCCGACCGTGCTCGCCCGCGCCTTGGCCAACTGGCTGGAAGCACCCGACGCGTGTGTGTTGGCGTGGGTCGATGCCGCCGAGCTGCCGTGGCACGGGCTGTCACCCGCATGGCAGGGCCTCGCGCCGCGCGTGGTCGTGCTGCGCGGCGCCGACGCGCAGCGCGGGGTCCGGGTCGAAGACCTCGGTGGAGCCGCCCGTCTGTTGCCGCACAGCGACCTCGCGGCGGCGCGGCAGGCCATCACCAAGCATCATGGCCGCATCGCGCGTCTGACTGAGGAGCGACCAGCCGTGGACGTTCCCAGAGCGTTGGTGTCGGGCCTGCGGGCCAGCGCACAGGGCCTATGTCAGGGCCACGGCGACGTACAGGGCCTGCCCGCCTTGCGTGTGTGGGCCGAGCGACTCGCGCAGGGCGACGGGTTCTTGGTGCCCTTCCCGCTGCCGACCGACATCTTGCCAGCCTTGCTGGACCTGCATCGCGCCATTCGGAGCGGTGACGGGCTGCTGCGCGAGTGCTTCGCAGACGGCGTGGCCGAAGCCGCTGCCCTGTTGCGCCACGATGCGTTGGCCGCGCACCGGCAGGTCTGGCGTGAACTTGGTCGGAGCTGGACCGACATCGCAGATCGCTGTCTGCCCCAGGAATCAAGCTTTGCAGCGCTGCAGCAGCTGGCTGAGCAGGTCGATCAAGGCGTGTCGGCCGGCGCGGCGGCGAGCGACCAAGCCGCGCACCGCAGGGATCTGAACACACGCCTGCTGGATGCCGCACAGCAATGGCAGCCCGAGTCAGCCGCGCTACGGGCCCACCTGCGGCAGCTGGGACGAGCGCTCGCGGTGCTGGCGCTGGCGGAGCAGCGCGCGGCTGAGCAATTGCTCGCGACGCTGAACGAGGTGGTCCTGGACTGAAGCGGCGCCAGCGTCCTGGGACGCCTCGCCACCGCGCTCGCGCGTCGGGCGGGGGTAGACGCCGAGATTGCGCCAGTGCGACTGTCGACCGCCGACAGGGTCGGCAGACCGAGTGGATTGCGAGCGTGCTGCGGCGCGCTGGAGGTGAATCATGAGCGTGCCGCTGCGCTGCGTCGTCGTCACGGTTGCCCTGTTGGCGCTGGTCTCCTGCGCGACCGACACGACCGAGACGGTCGACAAGCCCCTGACGAGCGACCTCTATGGTCCGTGCGGCAGCCCGGATTGGACGTGCGCGCCGGGCTTGAGCTGCGTGTCGAGTCGCGACGACGCCAGCGTCTTTCTCTGCACCCGCGCGTGCGCGCCGGCGGCCAAGTGCCCATTGGTCATCGACGTCGGTCAATGTCACCCGATGTTGGAGTGCGGCACAGGGTGTTGCGAGATCAACAACACGTGGACTCAGTCGTCGGTCAAAGTCACCTGCGAGGCGGGCGAGACGGTGGCCGTGTTGAGCGACGGCTTCTGCCAGCCGTGGCCATGACCTCGAGCGCTCACCACGCCACGCGGCAGCGAAGCCCATCCTGCGTGCCGCGTGAGCCCAGCGAGACCCACCTGAGCGCTACTTGAGCGCGGCGTGCGTGGCGGAGATCACCGACTGGTAGAACGCCGGGTTGTGCACGCCGCCGCTACCGTCCTCCACCAGCAAACGATGATTCCAAGCCGCCTTCACGAGCACGTGTGTCGGCGTCAGCACGGCCTTGCCGCCAGCGGTCATGTCGGAGGACGTCACGAGCAGCTCACTGACCGTCGTCTTGCTGCCATCTGACCAAGTCACGTCGACGCTGCTCGGCAACACCAACTTCCAGCCGCTCTTTAGCGCGATCGACGCTGGCGCGACGCTGGTTGGCGCCACGCTCATGGACACATTCGCCCCGGATTTGCTGGAGTATAGCTTGGTCTTGGCGTCCCACGCGCGCACCTCCACCTTGCCTGAGGTCTGAATCGCCGCCGCGAACAGGGTCAGCGCCTTGGCGCCGATGTCTTGACTCAGGCCAGTGAGCTGCATGCCAATCGCACCCTGCAGGGCCTTGCCGTCGACGTTCTTGCTGTGACACGCCGCGCAGATCTCGAGGCTCGCCTTGAAGCCGTGATTGCCGGGCACGTCGGTGGCGGCTTGGCTGTCGACGGCGGCGGTGAGGTGACAACCGACGCAGGTGTTCTTGACCGCGAGGTGACCTGACGGCGCGTAGCGCGGCACGAAGAAGGCGTTGAAGCCGTACATCACGTCCGTCTCCGAGGCCGGCAGTCCGGTGTCCCAGGTCTTCGTGGCCGCCGCGAAGTCAGTGTGCTCCCCGACCCAGCTGGTGTGGCACGTCATGCAGACCGCGCCGGTCCCCGCGCCCTTGATGTCGGTGAGACCGCTCGGCAGGGCGACGATGGTGTCCACGACGCGCAGCTGGGCGACCGCGCCATTGCCATGCGGATCGTGGCAAGCACTGCATGTCGTGGGCTCAACCGCGCCGAGCGCGAGCCCCTCGGCGCGCAAGAACTTCTCGTCGGCGACCTTGCCGTCCGACTGCTTAAGCACCCCAGCGTCCCCCGTGGCCAGCTGGTCGGCGTAACGCGCGAACCCTTGCGCCGCGTGGCAACGACCGCAGCTCGCGGCGTCCAAGCCGTTGTTCTCGAACGTCGCGTGCGCCTCCGTCGTGGCGCGCAAGGCGTGGGCGCTATCGGCCCATTGCGCCGGCTTGTTGTAGTTCGGCGCCCGCTGGTGACAGCCCGCGCAGACCGCGTTGCCCCACACCACGCGCGGCGCATGCGTCGCGTGCGCGTTCGAGGATTGTGGGCCATGACAGCTCTCACACTGCACGTTGCCGAGCTTGGCCAGCTCTTTCTTGCTGGTCTTGAGCTTGTCCCACGTGCCAGGCGCGGGCGTCGTGAAGGACCACTTCGGGGCCAAGTTGAGGTCGTCGAAGCCGCCGTTGTTGGCCGCGGCTGACGCACCTACCGTGTGGCACGCCAAGCAGGTCATCGAGAACTCCGGCCCGGAATCCCCGTCGAGCCCGGCGCTCATGGCGGTGGCGTGGGCGCTCTTGGCCCAGGGCGTGAAGATGTCCGGCGCGATCTTGCCGCTGTGGCAGATCGTGCAGCTCTGCTCGGCGCCGACCACACCCGTCCACGTGCCAGCGAAGATGTCGACCGTCTGGCCGGACACGCTCTCCGTCAGCTTGTAGGTGCCCTTGTCGTCCGGCGTGAAGTGCACAAAACGCGTGGTCTCACTGGAGAGCGGCGCGATCGCGGCAGGGGCGCCCGTCAGATCGAGCACCCACTTGAACGTCTTGCCGTCCGCTGGCCCGGCGACCCACACCGGGAGCCCAGTCGGCACCGCAGCCACACCGATCGTCGGAGTCGCGGCCTGCACGACGACCTGCGCTTGGCCGACGTGGCCGTCCTGGTCGATCACGTTCACCTCGAACACCGCGCGGCCGACGTCCATCGGCGTCAGCCCGAGCACCCCAAAGCGCGCCTCTAGCACGGCCTTGGTGTCGCCGAGCTTCACGGTCTGCACCGTGAGCGTCGCGGTGTTGGCGTCCGTCATCGTGAGCTTGGGTCCCGACAGTTGGGTCCAGCTATAGGTCAGCAGCTTGTTGTCGCCGTCCGGGTCGTCCGCCACCGCGTTGAGCTTCACCGCGGTGTCAAAGCCGGCGTCCAAGGCGTCGCTCACCGTCACCGTCGGCGTCGCGCCCGTGACCGGATCGAGCGCCAGCGTGACGACCAGCTTGTGGGTCGTCAGGGCCACGACGCCCACGCCCGCGATCGTCTTGGACACGTGACCAGAGCGCTCAAACGTGAGCGTGTAGGCGCCGATCGCGACATCACCAAAATCGAACCCGCCCGTCGCGTCCGTCGTCGCGGCCAGGTCGCCGGGTTGCCCGGTGATCTTGACGCCCGCCAGCGCCTTGCCCGTTACCGCCGACGTCACCGAGCCCTGCAGCTTGCCCTTCGCGGACGCCACATCGCCCGGCGTACCCTTGTCGCCCTTCGCGCCGGGCGCACCATCGGCTCCCTTCTCGCCGTCCTTGCCCTTCTCGCCGTCCTTGCCCTTGTCGCCCGTCTTTCCGGTCTCCCCGGTCTCGCCGCGCGCGCCGACGGCGCCTTGTTCACCGAGCTCGCCAGGCAGGCCTTGCTCACCTTCGACGCCTTCACAGCCCGCCGCCGCGAGCAGCAGCGCCAGGGCGGCGAGCGAGGGGGCTAGCAGCCAGCAGCCTCGCATGGCGGTTGAATTCGATCGCTGTGCGCGGTGCGTAGGGCAATCGTACATGGCTTCCTCCTCGCCGGCGCGCCGGTTCAGACTGATCATAGGTGGCACGGCGCGCATGCCGCGGCGCTGTGCTTGTTTTGGTCGCTGCGCCAGCCCGGCGGATGCGGGTTGCCGCCCGTCGCGCCGACGCGGTGACACGTCACGCAGTTGCTCGCCGCGCCACGGTCGTGACACACCGCGCATCCCAGCGGCGCCCGTCGCGCCTCGGTGCCGTGAAACTGCGCGCTACCGCGAATCATCCAGCCCGGCGGGTGACGGGAAGGTCCACCGGGATTGAGCGCGGAGACCTTCATGGACTTGTGGCAGCCCGTGCAGCGCGGCTCCTGGTGGCAGGTCATACACGACGTCGGCTTCTGGCGAGATTCGATGCCGTGGCGCGACATCCAGTCACCGCGGTGGTGGGTGGCGCGTCCCACAGCGGTCGGGCGCAGCAGCGACGGACGCGCCACGATCGCGTTGGTGCGGGCATGACACTCCGCGCAGCTCGTCTCGGTGTGGCAGTGGGCGCACACTTGAGCAGCGCCGTGCGCCGCCGTGCCGTGGCGGGCCAGCCAGTTGCCGGCGTGCTGGAACATCGAGAGCGGCCGCTGCTCGTTCTCCACCAAGTTGGCGTGGCAACGTTGGCAGCCGTCGCGATCGAAGTCCTTCTGATGGCACTGGCCGCAGACCTTGAACATCTCCGGCCGTTGGTCATGGCCGGTCCGCGTCGCCGTGCTGATGTTGGCGTGACACGTGGCGCACGTGACCTTGGCCGCGGCCGTCGCTGCCGCCTGCTTGCCGTCCGCCTTCTTGCCGTCCGCCTTCTTGCCGTCCGCCTTCTTGGCGCCGGTCTTCTTGCCATCCACCTTCGCCGACGCCGGCGCCGTGCGCGCCATGTGGGTCTTGTGGCTGAACCGGATGCCGTTCATGCGCGTGTCGATCCACCGCAGCGGCGCCTTGGGGTTGGTGTGGCACTTCTTGCAGTCATCCTTGCGGTCGTGGCACTCGGTGCAGGCGGCCTCTTTGGGCATCTGGCGTTTGCTCTGCAGGCTGACGGACTCGCTCATGTCGCCATGACACTCCGTGCACGCCACCTCTTCGTCCACGACGTGTTTCTTGTGGGAGAAGGTGAGTCGCTCGACGGGTTTGGACGCGGCACCCGCCCACTCGCCGACCAGCCAACCGCACCCACTCATGGCTGCGCTCACGGCCAGCAAGGCGGCCACGATCGAGAGACGATTCATTACTTGCCCCCCGGATCGGCTGATTTTGCGGGCTGAGCTGGTGTCGGCGGAGCGGCTGGCGTGGCTGACGCTGCGGGTGTCGCGGCCTTCGCAGCCTCTGGCGTCGGCGGCTTCGTGGCGACGGTGTGGCCGTGGTCACGCCGAAACACCTCTTCGGTCGCGCGCAGGTTGAACATCATCATCGCCTGTTGTGTGTAGTGGGGGTTCTGCCACACGCGCCCGTCGACGGTGACCTCAAACCCGTGTAGCACGCGCCATTTGGCCGCCACAGCCGCCAGCATCGACTTGTCGTAGCCATTGATGGGGCGCAGAAACTGGTAGCCATCGAGATCGACGCTCAGGGTGAGGCGCGGCGTCGGGACGCTGCGGGCGAAGACGCGCGCGTGCCAGTAGCCGTTGTCGCCGTTGTAGCTTCGACCGCCCACCAACCCGACGACGTGCCGGCGTCGCTTGTCGATCCGGAGTCGCACCTCGCCCTCCGCGCTGTAGCCGTCGGGGCCACCGTCGTTGATGTAGCGGTCGTAGTGGCCCAGCACCTGCAGCGCGCCGGGCGTTCGCAGGTCGAAGCCACCGCCGACCTGGTTGTCGGTGCGCGCGACAAAAGCGCTGAAGATCGAGTATTTCGGCAGCCACGCCAGCGGATCTCGGACTTCGGCGGAGGTGTAGACGTCGAGGTAGCGCGACACGCCCCAGATGGCGTCCACCCGCGCCCGCTGCAGTCCACCACCAATGAGGTCGTGGGCCCATAACCCGGTCAGCCGCACCGGATCCAGCGCGCGCACCGCGAAGTCGACACCGACGGTACGCCGCGGCATCTCCGCGTTTTTGGCGACATCCTGAAACGCCAGCCCGATGTGGCCGAGCGACCAGCTCTGCCACGCCAGCCGCGCGCCGCCGACCGGTCCTTCAAACAGATCGTGGAAGCCTTCGTTCTCGGCCGTGCCGTAGTAGACGTCGGCTCGTAAATTGGCCGGCAGCCACACCGTCGCGGCGGCGCCATCCATGTACACGTAGCGCGGCGCGCCAACAAAGAGGCCCATTCGTCCGACGCGTAGGTGAACCGTGCGGGCCTTGTCGCGCCAACTCACGTGGCCAAAGACCAGATCGCCCTTGCGGCCGCTCGCCACCGCCTCTGACATCGCGACCCGCGCCCACGCGCCGACGGCCAGCGAGATGCCGGTGTCGCCTAGGTTGTCCCCCGAGAGGTTGAGCATGTTCCAAGAGCCGGAGAACGAGCGCGTCTTGTCGAACGCGCCGGGCTGCAGGTCACGTGTGCTCAGCGTCAGGCTGTGCACGCTCAGGCGAATGTTGTTGTGGGCGTCGTGCACCACCGTGGTCTCACCGGCGCTGGCGTGGCAAACGGAGGGACACAGCAGCGGCACACACACAGCCACCGCGCCAAGCAGCATGGCCACCAGTCCAGCGCGCGTACCCGTCTCGGGCCGCGCGCCGCGCTCGGCGAGCCTAGTCGCGCCAATGTTCCGATTCGGCCCGGCGGCTGTCGGGTCAGTCGGGATCTCAGGAGCCGTCATGGGTCCACCCACCCGTTGATGTGTGCGCCCGTGTCGGTTCGCAGCGCGCCGTTCTTGTCGACGGTCTTGCTGTGACACGGACTACACGCCTTGGTGTCCTCGCCAGGTTTGAGTGGCGAATGACCAGAGATCCCCGGGGGTGGGCTGCCGTGGCAGGCGTCGCAGCCGTAGTCCACATCGGTCCATTTGGGTGAGGGATGTGCGGCGCCGTCCATCGTCGCGCCGTGGCAGTAGACGTCGCTGCAACGCTGCGTTTTCGGGTCATACGCCGGCACGGTGCCCTTGTAGCTCGCCAAGCCGCCGCCATCTGGGAACACGACCGTCTGCAGCGCGCCAGACAGGTGACCGACTTCGTTCACGCTCTTCGGCAGCACGTGGCAGACGGCGCAAGCCATCCCGCCAGCGCTCGCGGTCTTGCCCTGGAGATGCGCCAAGTGCGCGCCGACGGTGGGCAGCGTCGGGTCAGACTTGCCGTTGTGGTCCGGTGGCGGGCCGCCGTCCTTGCCGCCGTGGCAGGCTCCGCACGCGGTCGGCACCTCCACATCGACCTTGCCGTTGAGGTGGGCGCCACCGGCGATGAGCGTGCCAGCGATCCCGCCGGGGCCCATGGGGCCGACCGTCTTGCTGTGGCAGGGCCCGCACTGGGTCATCTTGGGGTGGTCGTTCAGCGTCGGCGGAGCGCCGTGGCAGCTGGTGCAGTCGTTGACGGGGAGCGCAAAAT
>ERZ889078.916-NODE-916-length-24903-cov-27.733178_pt1 | contig 24903 bp, 20 predicted proteins | sample MGYA00521266_ERZ889078 | MGnify/ENA primary metagenome ERZ889078 (study PRJEB32303, sample SAMEA104408618) | aquatic metagenome | biome: Brackish water; feature: Pelagic; material: water | place: Baltic Sea | collected 2014-06-16T06:34:00 | depth 76,534 m ...
TATTTATCGCCGCGAGCCAATCAGGATCAATGAAATTAATCCTTCCGGGGAGACATCCTTTAAAGATTCTCAGAAGGGCGAGCGGTTTATTTGCCATACCCGTGGCAATAGTGCATTTCAATTCCATTGTAAAGCCTGATGAACAAGCATCATATTTCAAGTAAATTGAAAAATAATTAACTTTGCTGTAATTGTTGATAGAAATATTTTACCAGGACCGGTATTCCCGATATTTTTCTTAGTAGGAATTCTTTACTTATTTTGTTGGTGGAGTTCAAGGAAAAAATCAAAACTACCGCCATCAAAAAAATAAAACACATTAAAACGGTGTTTTATTCATATTATAACCAGGAAATGATAAAAAATCCCCGATTTGAAAGAACTTGAACATATCTATTTTAAAAGTAGAGAATCTTTTCGGAATTGGTTAGAAAAGAACCATAATAAGAGTTTGGGCATTTGGATGATATTCTATAAAAAGCATGTAAATATTGATTGTGCAAAATATAATGAAGCTCTTGAGGAAGCTCTCTGTTTTGGATGGATTGACAGTATTATAAAAAAAGTTGACGATGAACAATATGTGAGAAAATTTACACCAAGAACTAATATCTCAAAATGGTCGGATTTAAATAAAAAAATAGTGCTTTCGCTGATAGAAAACGGCAGAATGACTAATGCAGGTCTGGAAAAAATTGATATTTACTTAAAAACCGGACGGGTTGACTGGACAATCAAAAAGTCAATTGCAGAGCGGAAGGCAAACGAAATTCGTGTTCCGGATTTCATTCTAAAAGGATTGGCTCAAAATGAACCTGCACTGACAAATTTTAATAATCTCGCCAATAGTTACAAACGACATTATATACTTTGGATTACTAACGCCAAAAGAGAAGAGACAATCTTTAACAGATTGAAAGAATCAATAGAATTATTAAAAGAGAATCAAAAACTAGGATTGAAATAAATGAGATGAATGAGCATTGAAAAAATTAATCATTAAATTTACGGCCCTATTGTTGGAAAACAAGCACTACCGTAAAAACTAAAAAAAACGACAATATGAACAAAGAGCAAAATAGAGATAACCCGGTGATGAGAATTATTATTGGGGCTGCTGTTGCTGGTAACATTCTTTTTATTTTATGGATTTTATTTAACGGCATCAATGAAGGTTTTCAAGGGACAATTATAGAAAAAATCTCATACATATCACTTATGGGATTAATGGCGGTAAACGCATTTTTACTTATTCGTAATCAGCGACAACAAAAAAAGAATAACTGAAAATAGAAACAGTTAAGCTTTGAATACTTAAAGATGAATATTATGCAAAACCATTTGATGAAACGTGTAATTTAACGCACATTCGAAATCCGCCTTCTGTGATGGTGGGTTTTTTTATGGGTGTACAATACTCCGCTCAACTCATGCTTATCTGTTTTCATCCCATTAAAATAAGACATTCAAATAAACCCAATCATAAAAACCCAGTTGTTATTAAAAGAATGTGTATCTTTCATCACTTTAGAAAAAGCCTCCTTTCAAAGGATAATCTGTAACTAAATTAAGAGATGAAAGCAATTTATATATTACCTAACAACATCCAGGATATTGAAAATCATTTGGCCAAATTAGAACTTGATAAGGATGTTAAATCTGTGCTGTTTTTCATGGCCGATGACTTCCATTATTCAAAAGAAAAACTTAACCCACTGCTTAAACAAATTACAAAACCGATAATTGGAGGTATGTTTCCAGAGTTGATTTATCAGGGCGAACGTAAAAAAAGTGGTGTATTATTAGTGCCATTAGAGTTTAAATTAATAACACAACTTTTTGATCTTTCACAATCACCTGAAGAGTTTCCTAAATATCTTGAAGTTGCGCAAAAAGATTCACTAAACCCGTCGAGTGCACTATTTATTTTTATGGATGCTCTAAGTAGTAATAAAGATTCATTCATCGAGTCGTTATTCAATTTCTTTGGAATAAATACATCTTATATTGGAGGCGGAGCAGGATCATTAAGCTTTAAACCTTGTAATTGCCTGATTAGTAACGATGGAGTTAATGTAAATGCTGCTGTAATAGGTTGGGCAGATAAAAAAATTGCATTGGGAGTTGCTCACGGATGGGAACCTATTTCGGAACCGTTGAAAATAACAGAAACAGATTATACAGAGTTAAAAGGTATTAATTGGAAACCTGCTTTTGAAGTTTATAAAGAAATAGTTGAATCTCATTCTGGGATGAAATTTAAAGCGGATAAATTTTTCGGTCTAGCCAAATCATATCCCTTTGGTATTTCAAAAATAGATGCCGAGATGGTTGTTAGAGATCCTGTTAGGTTAACCGATAATACAATACATTTTGTTGATAAGATCTCTGAAGGAGAATATGTAAACATACTTCACGGAAATATGGAATCACTTCTAACAGGGGCCGCTAAAGCAAAAGAAATGGCATTTTCTAATTCAGAAGAAGGTATGGATCGAAATACGATTTTTTGCATTGACTGTATATCAAGAGTGCTGTTTATGGAAGATGCATTTAAAGAAGAATTAGTAGCAATTGGACAAGGCTTAAATGTAAATGGAATTTTAACAATAGGCGAAATTGCAAATTCAGGAGAGTCTTTTCTGGAGATATATAATAAAACTATTGTTGTTGCTATATGGTAGAAAAAAACTTACAAACTGAAATATTTTTGGAGCTTGTACTTAGTGTTGGAGGTGAAACAAATGAAACTCTAATACTAAAGAAAAGTATTCCTCTCTATTTGCGCAAACTCAATTGTTTTCTTGCGGGTGTTTTAAAAAATACCGAAAACGGGCAGAATGAATTAATGCTAATTCCATTCATTGCTGGTAAATCAAGAGAATGGCTGGATGTGAAAAATCATTTTGCAAAACGAATGCCAAAAGATAAAGAGTCGTACACTCAATATTTGTTAGAAGGATCTTATTATTACGCATTTTGTTTAAATGGTTATGGGAATTTAATATTGGGCAGAAAAAAACCTTTTGATAACACGTTTATCCATGAGTTACAGCCGGTTGTAAATCATTTAGGGAAAATGCTAATTCAAGCTAACAATATTGAACAGAGAATTAAAGCTGAAGAAGCATTAAGAGAAAGTGAAGACAGGCTTAGTAAACTCCTAATAAACACTCCATTACCAATTTGTTATGTAAATAAAGATGGAGTGATGACTTTCAGAAATGATAGATTTATTGAAGTCTTTGGCTATACAGAAGTTGATGTTCCGAACCTCGCTGAATGGTGGCAAAAAGCCTATCCGGATAAGGAATACCGTAATTGGGTTATTCAAAATTGGGAATCAGCAGTTAAAAATGCTAAAGAAACAAACTCAGACATTAAGTCCGACGAATATCGTGTAACCTGCAAGGATGGTAGTATACGCGAAATTATTATTTCAGGGACGACGTTCAACGATAACTTTTTGGCAACTTTTGTTGACATAACCGAGCGCAAGGAGTCAGAGGAAAGAATCAAGCGTTTTAGCCGCATCTTCGAAGATTCCTTAAATGAAATATATTTGTTCGATTCAGAAACTTTAAAATTTATTCAGGTTAATAATGCCGCTCATCAAAATTTGGGCTACACAATGGAGGAATTAAAAAATATGACTCCACTCAATTTTAAACCTGAATTTACCCGCGAATCATTTGAAAAATTAATTGCAGCTTTACACAAAGGAGAAAAAGAAAAAATTTATTTTGAAACTGTTCACCAACGAAAAGATAAATCACTTTATAATGTAGAAGTCCACTTGCAGCTTCTTAAATTTGATCAAGATGAAATTTTCGCTGCAATTATTTTGGATATCACCAATCGCAAGAAGGCAGAAGAAGAATTGCTAAGAGAAAAGCAGTTTTTAGAGGCAGTCTTCGATAGTATTTCAGAAGGAATTGTTGCGTGTAATTCCGATGGTGTTCTTACGCGTTTTAACAAGGCAACAAAAGAGTTTCACGGTATCCCTGAGGAGACAATTCCTGCTGATGATTGGGCTAACCATTATGATCTATTTCATACCGATGGAAAAACCCGAATGAGGAAAGAAGATATTCCATTATTTAGGGCATTAAAGGATGGAATAGTACAAAATGCTGAAATGATGATAATTCCCAAAAATGGGATTGCACAGTCATTTGTTGCAAACGGACAAATAATTAAAGATTCGGAAGGGAATTCGCTAGGTGCTGTTGTTGCTATGCATAACATAACCGAGCGTAAGAAAGCAGAAAAAGAACTTGAAAAATTATCCTCGGTAGTAAAACAATCATTCGAAGGTATCGCTATTGCAGATATGGAAGGCAAGCTAATATTCGCAAACAGAGCCTGGGTACAAATGCATGGTTATAAAAATGAAAAAGAATTAATTGGTAAACATCTATCTATCTCTCACAGTGATGAGCAGATAAAAAATGAGATTATTCCTTTCAACCATAAAGTTATGGAGAATGGATTCCATGTAGGCGAAGTTGGACATATACGTAAAAATGGCCATCCTTTTCCTACCTTAATGAATACAACACTCCTTAAAGATGAGCTCGGAAATCCTTATGCTATTGCTGGAATCGCCAAAGATATCAGTGAACGAAAGAAAGCAGAAAAAGAACTGGAAGCTGCTAAACTTAAAGCGGAAGAAAGTGATCGGTTAAAATCGGCTTTCCTTGCAAATATGAGCCACGAGATAAGAACACCGATGAATGGAATCCTTGGTTTTGCTGACCTTTTGAAAAGACCTAACCTCACAGGTGAGGAACAAAGAAAGTTTATCAAGATAATAGAAACCAGTGGTGCACGTATGCTCAATATTATAAACGATATAATTGATATCTCAAAAATAGAATCAGCTCAGGTGGAAATTAATTTGAAGGAATCGAATATTAATGATCAGATAGAATACATTTATACATTTTTTAAACCTGAGGCTGAAACCAAGGGGATTAAGTTTAGTTTTAATAATCCATTACCAAAAAAAGATGTAATAATTTTAACTGATAAGGAGAAAGTATATGCCATTCTTACTAACCTGGTTAAAAATGCAATTAAATATACCTACAAAGGATCAATTAAAATTGGATACGAAATTAAAGACAATAATCTTGAGTTTTATGTACGAGATACAGGTATTGGTATACAAGCCAACAGACTAGCTGCAATTTTTGATCGTTTTGTCCAAGCTGATATTGATGATATTGACGCCCGTGAAGGAGCAGGATTAGGTTTAGCCATAACTAAGGCATATGTGGAAATACTTAGTGGTAATATTTGGGTAGAAAGTGAAGAACGTGTTGGTTCATGCTTTTATTTCACCTTGCCTTACAATGTTGAAACGAAAGAAAAAGATTTAGCTATTAGCACTGTTATAACTGATGAAGCAGAGAATGAAATTAATCCCGAAGTTTCGGGACTAAAAATACTAATTGCCGAGGATGATGAAACATCGGAAATGCTTATATCGATTATAGTTGAAAAGTATGGCAAAGAAATTCTCAAAGTCCGCAATGGTCCTGGAGCCATTGATGCTTGCCGCAATAACCCTGACATTGATTTGGTGCTAATGGATATACGAATGCCGGGCATGAATGGTTATGAAGCCACAAAACTAATACGAAAATTTAATAAAGATGTGGTGATAATTGCACAAACAGCGTATGGCCTTGAAGGCGATAGGGAAAAATCAATTGCAGCAGGATGCAATGATTATATTTCAAAACCAATTAATATAGACACCTTAAATAGTCTAATTCTCGAGTATTTCAATAAATAATGAAATAATGCAATATGTTAAGAAATAAACTGCAGAGAAAAAGAATAAAAAGGAATGAATTATTTCACCATATTTTCACCATTGAAGAATTACAATGTTCACTGAAGCTAATGTATTAAGACCGTGCAGAGTATTTATCATTCTCCCTTCCTGAGAGACGATTTTTATGGGTATCTACTAACAAAGCATTTCTAATGTGTTAACAATATAAATTACAGTTAAAAAAATAAAATGGATTATCTTTCTTCTACATATTATTTTGATTACGAAACCGAAGCCGTTCAGGAAATAATTCGTGAATTCAAAACTGACAATCTTACCACAAAAGAAAAAGCAGTATTACTATATTTTAAAATTCGTGACGGATGGAGATACAACCCTTACTATATAAGTTTTGCAAAAGAAAGCTATAAAGCTAGTGTCATAAGTAAAAAATCAGAAGGACATTGTATTGAGAAGTCAATACTCTTGATTGCCTGCCTCCGCGGATTAAATATTCCGGCAAGAATTCACTTTGCGAAAGTTAAAAATCATATCGGAGTTGAAAGAATCGTAGAAAAGTTTGGCACAAATGAAATGTCGCCACACGGTATGGTAAATATTTTCCTGTCAGGGAAATGGATAAAAGCTTCCCCTGCTTTTAACAAAGAATTATGCTATAAATGTAATGTTGCTCCACTGGATTTTGATGGGGAAAATGATTCATTATTTCAGGAGTTTGATAATGCTGGTGGAGTATTCATGGAATATATTGAAGATTTTGGGCATTTTGATGATGTGCCAACAGAATTTATTTTTACCAATTTTAAAGAACATTATCCAGAGCTTGCAAAACTTTCTGAGGGTAAATCTGAAATTTGGATATAAGCTAAATATTATTTTGATGTGCTAGAAAATTAATGCACCGTCTAAATTAGCAATCTCTTTGTGCAACTCTGTGTCTTCCCTGCCTGATACTGGCAGGTTTGTTTAACTTTGCGTAACATCTCTGCTGCAAGCATTTATTACACAAAGACCCACAGAGGAGACTCAAGGTTTCTCAAAGAAAAATTAACATTATTATTGACGATTAATTGTCAAAAAATATAAACTTGGCTTACTCTTTAATTTCCAAACAACAATTCTCAAAAACGGCATTAAAAGAATTATAAATTAAGGTCAGAACATCAAAATAATACAGCCCGGATATAGCTAAACCCAATCTTACGCAAACAAATAACTATCTTTGCTTCCATAAAACTTAAGATAATGAACCAATTTGAAGGTAATATCACCACTAAATTGCCCCAAACAGGTACATCAATATTTGCTGTCATGTCTGGGTTAGCTAACGAATATAATGCAGTTAACCTGAGTCAGGGATTTCCTGATTTCCCAATATCTGACGAGCTTATTGAATTAGTGCATCACTTTATGAAGAAGGGATACAATCAATATGCACCTATGCCAGGAGTTCCTCCAATAAGAAAAGCATTGGCTCATATGTTCAAAAAAAATCATGGGGCAGTATATGATGTAGACAAAGAAATTACAATAACAGCAGGAGCAACACAGGCTATTTTTACTGCAATCTCGGCCTTTATTGCAAAAGATGATGAGGTTATTATATTTGAACCCGCATATGATTGCTATGCTCCATCAGTAATCGTTAACGGAGGGTTGGTTAAATATTCTCAGCTACAGTTTCCTGATTACAGTATTAACTGGGATGAGCTTCCGCGCATGATTTCCAGTAGAACAAAAATGATTATTATCAATTCTCCACATAATCCATCTGGAAGCATTATTAGTAAAGACGATATGATCAGGCTTGAAAAACTCATTAAGGGAAGAGATGTAATTGTTCTTAGTGATGAAGTGTATGAGCATTTGATTTTTGATAAATTTCAGCATGAGAGCGTAGCCCGTTTTCCTGAGCTAGCTTCAAAAAGTATTGTTGTCGGGTCATTTGGGAAAACCTTCCACACAACGGGATGGAAAACAGGTTTTGTTCTTGCCCCTGAAAATATTATGGCCGAATATAGAAAAGTACATCAGTTTGTAGTTTTTGCTGCAAACACACCAATTCAATATGCTGTTGCTGAATACTTGAAGAACCCAAAAAATTACAAATCTTTAAGCCGGTTTTACCAGAAGAAAAGAGACTTTTTTCTTTCATCCATTAAAAATTCAAAGTTTAAACCATTAACAAATCATGGTACATATTTTCAGTTATTAGATTACAGTAGTATTTCAGATGAAAAAGAAATGGATATGGCCGTAAGACTAGTTAAAGAATATGGAATTGCTTCTGTGCCTGTTTCTTCATTTTATCGAACACACGACAATAATCATACACTAAGATTTTGTTTTGCTAAAAAGGAATCAACACTAAAAAAAGCAGGAGAAATATTATGCAAGATTTAAAAATACTTGCTTTACAGGCAGATCTTGTGTGGGAAAACCCTCAAAAAAACAGACTTGAATTTGAGAAAAGAATTAAGAGTGGGTTTGATTCACACCACTTAATTATATTACCGGAAACATTCACCACCGGCTTTCCGGTTGACCCACGAAAATATTGGGAGGAAATTGACGGTCCTACTATTACTTGGATGCAAAAAATAGCATCCGAGTATAAGGCTGTAATAACTGGTTCGCTATTGATAAAAACAGGAGACAGTTTTGCAAACACACTTATATGGATGTATCCTGATGGTAATTTCGAGTTTTACGAAAAACGTCATGTATTTTCAATGGGTGGTGAACATGAGACAATTTCAGCGGGCACAAAAAAACTGAATGTTAAACTATTGGGATGGAAAATCCGCCCAATGATTTGTTACGATTTACGTTTCCCGGTTTGGAGTAAGAACCATTATGATGAAAATGATGGCTTTGAATATGATCTGGCAATATATATTGCAAACTGGCCTGAAGTGCGTAGTTATCCATGGAAAACATTACTCCTGGCTCGTGCTATTGAAAATCAGGCATATATAGTTGGGTTGAATCGTGTTGGAACGGATGGACCCGGTAATGAATACAGCGGAGACTCGATGATTGTTGATCCCAGGGGTACCATCCTAGAAATTGGTACTGAAGGAAAAGATCAGGCTTTGTCTGCATCTATTTCATATGATAAACTAAAGGAGTTTAGAAATAGTTTTAATGTTGGCCTCGACTGGGATAAATTCACAATTGAGTAATCTTCCAAAAAAAAATTAGTTAGCGAACTAAACAACATCTTGGAAATGTTGTAATCTACAATATACCCCATTTAAAGAGATGAGCTCCGAATGAGTACCTCTCTCAACAATTTCACCCTTCTTCAAAACTATAATTTCATCAGCATGCTGAATAGTTGAAAGTCTGTGTGCAATAATCACGGTTGTGCGTTCTTTCATAATATTAAAAAGGGCCTTTTGAACGAGCTTTTCCGATTCTGTGTCTAATGAAGATGTAGCCTCATCAAGAATTAAAATTGGTGGGTTAGCCAGTACCGCCCGGGCAATACTAATCCGCTGCCTTTGTCCGCCTGATAGTTTTACACCTCTGTCGCCAATATTAGTTTGGTAACCATTTTCTGTTTGCATTATAAACTCATGTGCATTTGCAATCTTCGCAGCTGCAATAACCTCATCCTTAGTGATGTTGCTCTTGCCAAATGCAATATTGTTTAATATACTGTCGTTAAAGAGAATACTTTCCTGAGAAACAATACCCATTAAACCTCTTGCCTGATCAATTTTCAGGTCTTTGATATTTTTTCCATCAATCAACAATTCGCCTTCCTCAACATCATAGAATCTGGGTAATAAATCGGCCATCGTTGATTTACCACCTCCCGACTCACCAACAAGTGCAATTATCTTTCCTTTTTCTATTTTCAGATTGATGTTTTTGAGAACTGCAACATTCTCGTACTTAAAGTTTACATTTCTGTATTCGATACAGGAATCGAATGACTTTACTGGTAATGCATTAGGTTTCTCCTTGATAAGTTCTTCAGCGTCCAGTATTTCAAAGACCCTTTCAGCCGATGCAATACCCTTTTGTATGCTGTAAAATCCTTGTGCAAAAGTTTTAGCTGGTGGTATTATTTGTGAGAAAACAACAATATATGTAATGAAATCTGCTGCCTGAATTGTAGGACTATCGGATAGTACCATTTTTCCACCAAACCACAATACAATAATAATTACTACCGACGACAGAAATTCGCTAAGTGGTGATGACAGGTCACGACGACGGTAAATCCAAATTAGCAATTTTGAGTAACTATTATTGGAGGTCTTAAATTTATTATCTGTATAGTCAATTGCATTAAATGCCTTTATAATTCTAAGGCCTGATATTGATTCTTCAATTGCTGAAAGCAGACCGGCAAATTTGGTCATTCCGATCTTTGACTGCTTGCGTAAACTTTTGCCGATTCTTCCAATAACAAATCCTGTTAAGGGAAGAATGATTAGGACAAATAACGTTAGCTTTGGACTCATACTAATCATAAATGCAAAATATGCAATTATAGTTATTGGATCACGCACTATCATCTCCAGATAGTTCATAATTGAATACTCTATTTCCTGAACATCGGTTGTAACTCTGGCAATAATGTCGCCCTTTTTGTGCTTTGTGAAAAATGAAAGAGGAAGAATTAAGAGTTTGCTATAGATACTGTTTCTTATCCCTTTAACTGCACCAACACGAACATTTGCCATATAATACATTGCGAAAAATCGCGCAAAATTCCTTAAGAAAAATGCAACAATCAGTATAATACAAATATAGATGAGAGCCTGAATTTTACCGCTCGAACTTATAACCATACTTATCTGATAATTCAAATAAGCCAATAGTGACTTTGTATTAAAAACAAGTTCTGGTTTATCAGTAACCAGGTCGTCAATACCAAATAATAAGTTCAAAAATGGTATTAGTAAAGCGAAGGAGAATAATGAGAAAACTATAGTGAGTATATTAAAAAACACATTTAATCCTGCATATCCGTAATACGGTTTTATGTACGACAATATCCTATAGAATTTCTTCATTGTACTTTGTTCAAATTATTAAACATGTGTGCAAATATACACAGACTGCCTAAATAATAATATTTGCTTAGATTTACAATCATAACAATTTTATTTCTTCTTAAAATTTATCAAATAATTGTACTTTTACCAACTTTAAAATCCGGTTAAAAATGAAAAAAATAGTATTGTTATATTGGGGTAAGGGTGGAAATGTTGAACGAACCGCTCATAAGGTGTATAATATGTTTGACCCTGAAACAATTGATATGTATGATTTGGTTACTTTCGACCACACCATGCTGGATAATTATGAATTGATGATCCTTGGACATTCAACAATAGGAGCTGAATCCTGGCAGGATGCAAAACCTGACAATGAGTGGAATGCTTTCTTTAGAAAGATTGAAAGTCACGAAAATTGTTCAATAATTGCGGCTTCGTTTGGTCTTGGCGACAAGGTTTTGTATCCTGATCATTTTGTTGATGCACTTGGAGTGTACAAGCGTGAAATGGACAAACTTAGTATTAAGACTATTGGACGTTGGTCAACTGAAGGTTATGTATTTACAGATTCAGAAGGTGAAAAAGATGGTTTCTTTTTCGGACTTGCTCTTGATGTAGATAACGAGCCAGTGCTTTCAGAAGATAGGATCAAATTGTGGACTGATGAGCTTAAAAAAGAGATGGGGTATTGATAACATTCACACCTAATTGCTGAACCACAATAACAAATACATTATTAAGTCTCTTCTTAATTAACTAATCATTATCAAAAACTCTAATCCGGTGATTAGTTGTACACTTTTTGTACAAAAGAGATCCTGCAAATAACTTTTTATTATTCGAATCAAACGTATAACTTTGCAGACTCTTACATTGACAAACTTATTGTCTTATTAATTGTACTTTAATATATAACTAACAATATCTACCCCACAGATAAAATTTAATGAACATATGAATTTATTCAAAATTACGACCACTGTAATTACCTTTTTGTTAGTTATAACTATTTATGCTCAAAAAACCCAGGATACAATTACTCTTGCCTCTATTGATTCAATTAATATAATTGCCGAAGCGGAAGATACTTTAAAACAGGCATCAATAATCACAGAAATTGACACTACAGGTGAGTTTAACTTATTAATAAAAGATTCTCAAGTGTTAATTACTTTAGACGACCTGCTTTATAATAAATTTTATAAGAAGAGATTTTTTACTATTGATACCGCAGGAAAATTTAATCAAGAATTCGAATTTGATGAAATTCCTGTTTATGCCGATTCAATATATGATAGAAGAATAAAAGAATTAAATCGCAATACCCCAATTGAGCTTACATATAACAAAGAAGTAAAAAGTTTTATCAACCTTTACGCTGTTAAAAAAAGGGAGCTAACATCAAAAATGCTTGGGCTGGCTGAAATATATTTTCCGATGTTTGAGGAAGCTTTGGATAAATATGATATGCCATTAGAGATAAAATATCTTGCTATTGTAGAGTCGGCTTTAAACCCGTCAGCCGGATCAAATATGGGAGCAAAAGGGTTATGGCAGTTTATGTATGGTACCGGAAAAGTTTACGGTCTTAAAGTTACCTCACTCGTGGATGACAGGTACGACCCATATCAGTCAACAATAGCAGCATGTGAACATTTAACTGATTTATATGATATTTATAATGACTGGTCGTTGGCGCTTGCAGCATATAATTCAGGTGCAGGCAATGTGAACCGTGCAATCCGTCGTGCAGGTGGAACTAAAAACTATTGGGCAGTTTGGCCCTTTCTCCCCAGAGAAACTCGAGGTTATGTGCCAGCCTTTATTGCTGTTAACTATGTTATGAACCATGCTTCTGAACATAATATTTATCCAACACGACCAGGTATTTTTTATTATGATATTGATACCGTTACCGTTAGAGATGTATTAGCTTTTGACCAGCTAAATGAGATGATAGGTATTCCGATGGATGAGCTTGAATTCATGAACCCACAGTTCAAAAAAGGAATTATTCCAGCTACTGCAGAAAAAGAATATACTATAAGAATTCCGCGTAATTATGTTGCTGATTTTCTAAATAATGAGGAGCAGCTTTATGCCTATAAAACCAAAAAAGGTATTGAACGAGATAATCTGCTTGCCGAGATTAAAAAGGCGAAAGACCGTAACGTACATATTGTAAGAAGTGGAGAAAGTCTTGGTCTTATAGCTAAAAGAAACCATGTTTATGTAAATCAAATTAAGAGGTGGAACAATCTGAAAAGCAATACAATTTATCCTGGTCAAAAATTAGTGCTCTATGGCTCTGGAAGTAATGAGTATTATCAAAAATCGACACCGGTTGTACGATCTTCAGAAAAATCGGATCATCTTGTGAAAAATGGTGAGAACCTGGGATTAATTGCAGCAAAATATAAATGTACGGTAACAGATCTTAAAGAATGGAATAATTTGGGTAGTTCTAAAATATTCCCCAATCAAAAGCTTATTGTTTACAAACCAGACAATAAACCCAGCAGCATAGTAAAAGATGGAAAATATCTTTATCATACAATACGTAAAGGAGATACTTTATGGGATATCGCCAAAGAATATGATGGCGTGACTGTTGAAAAAATCAAATCTCTGAATAACATTAAAAACAGTAAACGACTTGTCCCCGGACAAAAAATTAAGATCGCTGTTATTAGCTAGCATAATATAAAGCCAACCTATCAGTTATTAGTATTACGAATTACATTCATATTGGTATGACTTTTGTGTATAATTATTCAGTATCTGAAAACCAGCTAATATGAAAACTATAAAATTTGTAGCACCGATTTTACTAACAATATTGGTCCTTATTACTGCATCTTGTGATAATCAAGGAAATAAATCAGATAAGGTACGCTCAATTGGAAACACTTCTGAAGTATTGGTTGTGCTGCAAAATGACGAACAATGGGATAATCAAATCGGGGAAACCATAAAAAAATATCTTGCGCAGGAACAATATGGCTTATCGCAGGCTGAACCAATTTTTGATTTGGCTCATATTACCGGCAACAACTTTTCAGATATGTTTAAAAAACACAGAAACATTCTGATCGTTAATATTGACGAAAAAGCAACTTCAACGAATGTTGAGTCATATAAAGACAAATGGTCGAGTCCACAACGGATAATAATGGTTACTTCAAGTTCAAATTCTGCATTTGCTGAGAATTTCCCAGATTATGCTATTGGCATTATTGAAGATTATCGTCAAGCTGAAAGAAGGAGGATATTATCTGTTTTCAGGCCCAGCTCAAAAAACAAAGTACTGAATGAAGTTCGAAAATCATTTAAATTAGATATTACTATTCCACAAGGATTTTATGTTGCAAAATCCGACCCCTGTTTTATTTGGATCAGAAAAGAAGTTACTGAATTCAGTCAGGGAATCATTATTTTTTCAGAACCCTATGTTGATAAAGAACAGTTTTCAAAAAACAGTATTATTGCCAGAACTAATCGCTATTTGGAGCAATATATACCGGGAGAATCAGAAGGGTCCTACATGACTATCAATGAAGAGTTTATCCCTGCAGTTACAAAACAAATTGTGGATTTTATTTCAGATTACACAATTGAGTTAAGGGGTGTTTGGAGTGTTGAAAATGATTTTATGGGTGGCCCTTTTATCAGTTACACTTTTGTTGACACTCGTGATAATGATATTATTACAATAATGGGTTATGTTTATCATCCAAACAAGAAAAAACGCAATCTACTTAGTCAGCTTGAAGCAATTATTTCTTCTGTTAAATTCAGGAATTTGTAATTATTTAACATTCTCATTTTAAAGCAATAAACTTTTATTACTAATTTTGCCCTTACAATGGAAGACGAAAAATTTAAAGAGGATCTAGATGAACTGTTCAGGCTGTTTAAAAAGCTTGTTGAAACACAGTCGTTGGATGATGTTCCGGGAGTAGATGGTGTGATGCTGAAACAGTTTCAATTCTTTTTCAGTAATTATGAAAGTATGAAAGACCAAATTGGAAGTCAGCTACAAGGACAATTTGGTGAACCTGTAAAAGAGATGGTAAGCAACTTGGTGAAACAGCTTAGAGAACAGCTTGGTGAAGAAGAATATGGTAGTTTTGAAAAAATAGAAGAAGAAGAACCAATATTGAAGTTGGATAATTTTAAAAACTCTATCGAAGAAATTGATAATATGTTGAAGAACCCTGACCTAACAGAAGATCAGGTTAACGAGCTGCTTGACCGCAGAGCAGAATTATTACCATAATAAATCCAAATATTGACATCCCCTGATTTTAAGAAATTCATAGTTAACTACTTTTCTAAAAAGAAATGGTACAGCATAGTTTCCGATGTTGTTTTTATAGTTTTCATTGCACTATTAATTATTCCCTCAACAAGAATTGAGGTTTCTTCATTCTTTATAAAACTAACATCCTTTCCCCCTTCTACTTTAGAAAAGAATGAGCAGTTTAAAATAAATAAACAGGCAGAGTCATGGTTAATTTATGACATGAAAGGTAATCAGGTATTGTTTTCCTCATTAAATGAAAAACCAGTGTTTTTAAATTTTTGGGCTACCTGGTGTCCTCCATGTGTTGCCGAAATGCCTGGTATTATTGAACTTCACGAAAAATACAAAAATGAGGTTAATTTTATTTTAGTAAGCAACGAAAGCGCAGAGAAGGTGCTATCATTTGCTAAAAAACACAATTTTGATGAGGATCTGTTTTATCAAAACACGTCACTTCCTGCTATTTTTAGCAGCCAAAGCATACCAACAACATTTATTATAAGCAGGGAAGGGATGGTTGTTGTTAGCGAAAAAGGTGCCGCCAGGTGGAATTCAAGTCGTACTGAAGAGGTAATTAAAAAATTAATTTCCAATTAGGATGCTTTAGCTAGCAACTTTTATTATCAAATCTTTAACTTTGTAACAAGCACTATTTATTATATTTGCAAAAAATTATCAGATGAAAAATCTAAAACCTTTATTCGCAATTTTGCTTATTTTACTTGTAACAGGAAGTTCTTTCTCGCAAGTAATAAGTGAAAGCGCAAAACGAAAAATTACTGTTGGCGCTGACTTTTTTACTGATATCTGGCAAGGTAAACCTTTAGACATGAAACTGCGAACCATTAATCAGGGATTTAATATTTTTGCAATGTATAACTTTCAATTAGGTGAAAGCAATTCTTCATTTTCTGCAGGGCTTAGCGTTGACAATAATAATATGTACAGCAATACCAGGATAGAAAATGTGAATGGAGACACGATTAAATTTCTGCCAATTACTGATGTTTATCAAAGAAGTAAAATTAATCTGACCTATATATCGGTTCCTCTTGAGTTTAAAATCAGATTAAAAAGTGAAATTAAATTTGGTGTTGGATTTAAAGTTAAATACCTAATGAGCAGTAAAGACAAGTATGTTGGTGATCAGCCGGGTGAAGCAAAGGGAAAAACCATGATAAAACGTAAAACACTTAATCATACAGAAGATTGGGCCTATGGATTTACTCTGCGTTTTGGTTACAAGTCGTTTAACTTATTTGGCTATTATCAATTGTCTAACATTTTCAAAAAGGGAAGAGGACCACAAATGTATCCTATTTCTGTTGGTTTAACTATTACTCCTTTTTAATAAACCCTACTTTTACATAAATTTTTAATGACTTCATTTGCAAGGAGCTATGATATTATTATAGTATACTTAAACTCAAAATATTAAACGTGTCTAAGTACATTATTTATACACTGTTCTGTTTTATAGTCAGTATTAAAACTTATAGTCAGGTAACTACAAGCCCAATTATTTGGGATGATATAAACGACAATAGTGTAACGATAATATTTGATAATGATACTTATTATTTAACCGATTACTATTATACATACGGATTGGAAATTAAACTGGCCTTGCCGGCTTTTAACAAAACTCCACTTTCATCAATTTTTCCAAAAACATCAAAGGGCTCAAAGATTGTAACCGGAATATCGGTTGCGCAAAGGCTTTACACACCAAAAAATATTCGCGACACGCTGGTTCAGTTCAACGACAGGCCTTTTGCTGCCACACTTGAGCTAGATAATACTATGCTTTCCTATGATAATGAATCTGGCATAGAGTTTTTAACCCGAGTTAGGGTTGGTGTAATGGGTCCTGTTGCCGGGGGAGAGAATTTTCACCAAAAAATCCATAAATGGATTAATTCGCCTGATCCTAAAGGTTGGGATTATCAAATCGCTAATGATATAATATTAAACTATGATTTCCTGGTTAATTACCCAATGGTTTATACCTCATCTTTCAAATTAGCAACCGTTGGCAGTATTCGTGCCGGAACATTATTTGATGATATTGGAGTTGGATTGAATATTGCTACAGGAAAAGATCAATTCTTAATAAAAAATTTGTTAGCTGGATCCAGAAAACCATCAAATAAAAAGCTGAAAATCTATTTTAGTGGAGATGCATTTCTAAAACTGGTATTATATAACGCAACATTGCAGGGAGGAATTTTTTCACATAACGACCCTTATGTTCTTAAGTATGCAGAGGTGTCAAAATTGGTGTTTTCTGCCAATGCCACACTGGGATTATTGTGGCATGGTATTTCTTTAAGCTATGCACATAATTTTCTTACACAAGAATTTATTACAGGCACAAACCACAATTATGGAAGTTTTGCATTAAGTGTTTACTTCTAAAATGCGATACTCCACAATTACTGTTTCACTTACATTTTGTTTGCAATGTATTTTTTATAAATAATTCTAACTCAGCCCCCCCGATATCGATGACATTATGAAGATGTAAAAAATCGAAATTAAAAAAAAGATGTGTGATTTTTTTTCCAAAATTACAACCCTTAAATTTTTATTTTGTCTCTATAATTGAACTGAAAAGATTAAATATATAATCAAACTATCAAGAAGGTTAATCAGACTTGTTAGTTTGTCTTAAAACAAAATTCTCCATTTAATTATTGGAAATTATTAAACAGAGATTTCTCTGTAATGGAAAAACTATGCAGTAATAAAAAATCAAATGAAAACTCAAATGAAAAAAAAATTAATATCAATAATTGCAATCCTGGCTCTAAGCAGCCAGATATTTGCTAACAATTACACACAAACAGTACGCGGACAAGTTGTTGACAGGGATACAAAAACACCATTGTTCGGTGTTAATATACTAATTGTAGGAACAAATCCTCCACAAGGTGCATCAACAGATATGGATGGATATTTTAAAATTGAAAATGTGTCAGTGGGTAGAATCACCTTACGTGTAACATGTTTGGGTTACGAACCTTGTGTGATACCCAATATTATCGTAGGGACGGGTAAAGAAGCAATGGTAAATGTCGAAATGCAGGAATCTCTGATTAATCTGGGAGAGGTTGAAATCAAAAGTGACGTGGAGAAAGGAGTAGTTAACAACGAAATGTCGTTAATAAGTTCAAGGCAGGTTACTGTTGAAGAAACCCAACGTTTTGCCGGTTCACTTGATGATCCTTCACGCATGGTAAGTGCCTTTGCAGGTGTAACTAGCGACCCCATGGGTAATAACGACATTATTGTAAGGGGAAACTCACCCAAAGGAATTTTGTGGAGAATGGAAGGAGTAGAGATACCAAATCCAAATCATTTCAGTAATGAAAGCACAACAGGCGGACCAATTAATGCTCTTAGCAGCAATATGTTGGCAAACTCTGATTTCTTAACAGGCGCTTTTGCCCCCGAATACGGTGATGTTATATCTGGTGTTTTTGATGTAAGAATGAGAACCGGTAATAATGAAAAACGTGAATACACACTTGGTATTGGTGCTTTAGGCATTGATGTAGCTACCGAGGGGCCTTTCAAAAAGGGATATGGTGGTTCATATCTTTTCAATTACAGATATTCTTCTTTATCATTGCTGGACAAGGCAGGGTTAGTTGATTTTGGTGGTGTTCCAAGATATCAGGATTTAGCATTTAAGGTGAACCTCCCCACATCCAAATTAGGTTCTTTCAGTTTATTCGGCTTGGGAGGTCTTAGTGGTATTAATGATGAATTGGAGAATGAAGAAGGAATAATTCTTGAAAAATTCGACTACAGTAGTCATATGGGAACAGTAGGGTTAAATCACTTTTTCCTTATCTCAGATAAATCATACATTAAGACAACATTAAGCGTGTCCGCCAACGGTAGTAAAGAAAAGGGCTATCAGTCAATAGATGGCGAAATGAAATTTACCAGTGAAGGAAAATGGAATAAAACTGCTTACCGTGCAGCAACGACCTTCAACCATAAATTCACTTCCAAGCACAGTCTTATGACAGGTCTAAAATATACTTTGTTCAACTATGATATGAATGGTGAGTATTTTGACGAGGAGGAGGATATTTGGAAAAAAGGAGTCAATGTAAACAGAGATGCAGGACTCGTGCAAGCATTTGCCAACTGGAAATACAGAATTTCAGAAAATGTAACCATGGTTGGAGGACTTCACTACACACAATTTATGCTTAATAATGCCAATGCTATCGAGCCACGACTAGCAGTAAACTGGCAGGTTAGCCCGTCGGCAGTGATTAGTGCTGGATATGGCAAACACAGCATGGTTGAAAGCATAATAACATATTATGCAACGGTTTATGATGAAAATCTAATGCCTTATATGCCGAATAAAAATCTGGAATTGACCAAATCAGATCATTATATAATCGGCTATGATCAAAAACTCTCCAACAAAATGAGAGCAAAGGTGGAAGTCTATTATCAGTATTTACATGATGTTCCAGTGGAAAATATCGACACAAGTTATTTTTCAGTGATAAACAGTTCCGATGGTTGGGTTGACACGGAACTAGTAAATGAAGGTGTTGGATATAATTATGGCTTGGAACTTACCCTTGAAAGATATTTCTACAATAGCTACTATTTTATGGTTACAGGTTCAATATTCGATTCGAAGTATAAAGCAAAGGAAAATGTTTGGCGAAATACAAGATTCAACACTAACTATGCTTTTAATTTCCTTATTGGGAAAGAATTTACAATTGGTAATCCTGAAAAAGGAAATAAGCTGAACCTGAACTTAAAGGTATTTACAAATGGCGGAAACCGTTATATTCCAATAAATCTTGAAGAATCTCAGGAAAAAGGATATTCAGTTTATCAAACTGCAAAAGCTTATGAAACTACACTTGATAAAATCTATCAGGTAAATTTTACAGCCAGTTACTCAATAAACCGACCAAGAGTTCGTCATGAAATAGTAGTTGATATATATAATGTGCTCAACAATCAGGGCAGAGTATGGGAATATTATGACAAATATAAAGGAACTACAGATTATATTGGTCAGCTAAATATGCTACCAAACATAATGTATAAGATACATTTTTAAAGAAACTTTTCGGAGTTCAAGTTTGATTCTGAGGTGCGGATAGTTGATCTGCACCTCTATTTTTTTGCCTTAATATTATACGCTTGTATAATATTACCGTGTCGTACATACAAGAGACCATTATTGATAACGGGATGGGCAAAATGCTCATTTTCTCCTTTTGTCAATTTAATTTTATCGACCACTTTCATGTTTTCCGGGTCTGAAGTAATTAACATTATTTCTCCTCTGAAATTATAATAATATAACATGCCGTCAGCGGCAATTACAGCCCCACTTCCAATATCAAGAACACTTCCTATTTTTCCTGTGTTAGCATTAATGCATTTAAAATCACGATTTCCCGTTCCGCCTCCATACAAATAATCCCCTATTTTTACAGTTCCGCCCATATAACTATCAAAATCAGGATTGCGCCAAATCTCTTTTATCCCTTTTCCATCTGGTGTCAATTCTAATTTTACACCACAATTTCCATCTCCTGCAACATAATAGATAGTTCCATCATCATAAATAATTGTATTGCTATGAGTATCTCCATTACCTGGTCTGCGGTCTGATATTTTTACATTATCCTGAACATGGGTCCAGAGTAGTTCACCGGTTTTAGTATCATGCCCCATAAGTTCATATGCCGTAAAATTTACTAATACATTTCGATCCTTAAGTTTAATTATTTGAGGTGAATTATATGCAGGACGCTCACCCATACCTTTACTTATCCATATCAACTCACCATTGAATCGATTTAATGCAACCACATTAGTGTCCTCTCCTCCAGGTGTACAAAAAACTCTATCATCCTCAATTATTACAGATTCTGAATATCCAAATAATGGAAAAGCTCCATTAAGGTCGTTAATCATATCAACCGACCATATACGCTCACCGGTATTTCTATTAAAACAATAAACATTTCCTAATCCTGAAGTAACATATATGAGATCATCCACAATTGTTGGTGTTGAGCGTGAGCCATTATAATTTAGCACCCATTCTTTCCCAAAATCTTTCTTCCATAATAATTTCCCATCTAAATCAAAAGCAAGTAAATATGCAAGGCTATCAATCTCGCCAAGTATATACATTCTATCTTCTGTAAAAACTGGTGATCCATATCCATTACCAACGCCCTCGTATTCCCATATAAGTTCCGGTCCCTTTTCAGGCCATGTTTTTAGCAAACCAGTATCGCTATATTGTCCACTTCTGTTTTCACCGCGCCATTCGTATACTTTTTGACCTTGAGTTATTGAATGTTCCTGTTGTGCTTTTGGTGCTTTTTGGACATTATCACATGCACAGATAGATGCAATAATTAATGTTATTATGCTACCAGAGATGATAATATTTTTCATAATTCTTAATTGACAGTAATCATATTATTATCCAAAGATAATATTTTGTGTTATTGGCTCGTGGATTTCAATATAGTCCACTTTTTCTATATTTGTAGAAATATTATTTATCCTCTAATTATTTTTATGGAATTATATATAATGCAATAATTACAAAAAATAATTGTAAAGAGTCACATATCCTAAATGCTAATGACACAAACTATCAAATGTCTAAACTGTGGACAGGAAGTAAAGAAATCTGATAAGTTTTGTTCTAATTGCGGACAAGCAAATCGTCCAAACAACCTTAATTTCAAATATTTTGCATCAGAATTTTTATCTGCAAACTTTAATTTGGATTCTAAAATATATCTCACCCTAAAACTTCTTATTACTTCACCAGCAACATTAACAAAAACTTTTCTTGAAGGGAAACGTACTAAGTATATTACTCCCGTAAGACTTTACCTAATTATAAGTTTGGTATTTTTCTTTGTGCTATCCCTTAGTGATATAGAGGATAACATTGGAGGTGATTCCTTCGTGCAAATTCACCTAAATGACACATTAAACAGCCAGCCATTATCTGACAATATTGGTGATCTGTCATTCGGAGGTGAAACCGAAAACCAAATTATTTCACAAGATAGTGCAAAAAAAACCATCTCTAATATTATTGACAGCCTCGGGGTCTCTGGCATCACAAATAGTTCTAATGGTATTACATTGGAGGACAGTACCGGGATAATTGAGGAAACCATAGTCCCAAAATTTAGAAAGCTCAATACTGCCAGCGGCAGGAAGGATTTTTGGAAAAATTTAACCGAATATTCTTCGATGGGAATGTTCCTTCTAATGCCTTTTTCAGCATTAATTTTATTTGGTCTATTTAGAAGCAAGTCATATTATATCCAACACCTGATACTTAGTTTACACATGCACTCTATAGCTTTCTTGCTATTTACTTTTTTCAATCTACTTGATTTTGTAATTAATTGGAGTTATTTTAATCTTATTGAAATTTCTATTTTGATAATAATAGTGTATTTGTGGCTGAAATCTTTCTATAATCTTGGTTGGGGAAAGGCAATTTGGAAGACAGTATTATTCCTGATATTATATGATATAGCACTACTCCTTTTCTTTATTATTATTATTGGCTTTAGTTTATTCAACTTTTAGGAGTATGGCCCGTTAAATCACTAATATTTTGCAAGTTACATTACCCACGCAATTAATGACTTTTAGTTAATTATCTTTTCAGAACTACAAAATAGAATAACTAATACACTAGTTTTATAACTAATTTATTAGTTATTCTGGATAAAAAAATTTCCCGTTATTACGGTTTGGTAGTAATGGCAGTATTCATATTGATCATGGCTACATTTTGCCTAATTTGTGACTTTTTCTGCTGCTCTTGATATTGTTTCTTTTTTTGTTGATCTTTATGAATGTCCGTGTTAACGTCAGACTTTATGTCTTTGTTTACATCCTTTTTATGTTCGTCAAGTGCAAATTTAACAGGTAAGGTCATCGCCACATTAACGCTTTTACCATCTTTTATTCCAGGCTTCCAGTTGGGCATTGAACTAACAACATCAACAGCTTTTTTAATAAGTTCTTCTTCAGCTATTTTATCCTTATCTTTCTGAGAGAATTTTGCTTGCTTTACAGCAACATCAGAAACTGCACCAGTCTTATCTATTACAAAACTAATATAAATCACTCCTGAAATATTACTTTCTAATGCACTTTTCGGATAAGTGATATTACTTTGCATAAATTTCGAAAATGCTTGTTTTCCACCAGGAAATTGTGGTGCTTGATCCACTTTTTTATAAACCACTTTTTCATCCTGTGGTAAAGCATCTGGCAATGGTGCTACCGGAACACCCATACTTAATTGAGGAGCAGGTGGCAGATTCTCTTTTTCAATTTTTGGAACATTAGGCGCATCAGGTGCATTTTCCTGTGCAAAAATATTATCTCCGGCCATTGTAAACATAATAATGGTCATAATTGCCGGCAAAATTAATAATAGCTTAAGTTTTGCCTTAGTACTCGATCTTGATTTTGACATCATAATAAACCTCCTTTTAATTAATGAATGATTAAAATTATTTACCAGGTCGTTAACCTGTATATTAAGAGTTTGATTTAACAACAAATTTTGATAGAAATAAGTTTTATGTCCTTCAAAAAGAACCCCCTCATCTGCAAGATATTCATGAATTAGCTTTATAGATGACCGATATAACCAAATAACAGGATTAAACCAGAAAACTATACAAAGTAGGTCCAAAACCAGCACGTCAATAGTATGTTTTTGCTTAACATGAACAAGCTCATGATCTATTATACTTCTAATGTCTTTCTCATTGTAACCTGAATTTGGCAGGATAATATAATTAAAGAACGAAAATGGTGAAACAGGCTCGTCGAGTGTAATTATAGAAATTCCACTATTCGGCTCAATATTGTTCGCAAAAACAATACGTATTAACTGTAATATTTGAAATAAATATCGGAGTAAAAATATTGTAACTCCACAAATGTATATTATAATAATTACTTGTAAAGTTGAAAAATATGGCTGCATTCCTCCTTGAATTTCAGAAGTGCCAATTGTAATTGTATCCAGGATAATACCATAGGAATCATTAAATTTTGGCAGCAGCCAATTAAAATCAAAAAATGAAATTGTTGATGAAATAATCAATGATCCCATCAAAAAGAATCTGTTAGCTGAAAAAAATGTGTCTTTTTTCAGGAACATCCAGTAAATTCCATAAAGTATTGTCATAGAAACAGATACCTGGATCATATAAATAAAAAAATTATTCATTTTTCGATTCTTTTTGCTTATTAATTTCCTCAGACATCAATTGTCTGATCTCCTCTAATTCCCTAATATCGATATCTTCATTTTTAGTAAAGAAAGACACCAGCTCTTTATGTGAATTACTAAAATAGTTAGTAAGAAAATTCTTAAAGAATTTCCGGGTATAATCTTTTTTACTTATTAGAGGAAAATACTCATGTGTTTTGCCGTAGGTGTTATGATTGATAAATCCTTTTTTCTCAAGAATCCTTACCACGGTAGAAACAGTATTGTACGCAGGTTTGGGTTCAGGAAAATGCTGCAGTATATCATGAATAAATCCCTTTTCAATTAGCCAAAGTATTTGCATTATCTGGTCTTCGGCTTTTGTTAAACTTTTAATTTTATCACTTGTCATAACTCAATAACTATGTTTTTAGTTAAATATTGTGCGAATATAACTATAAATTTAGTTATGCGATGAGAAATATTAAAATAA
>ERZ889078.917-NODE-917-length-24900-cov-12.756812_pt1 | contig 24900 bp, 17 predicted proteins | sample MGYA00521266_ERZ889078 | MGnify/ENA primary metagenome ERZ889078 (study PRJEB32303, sample SAMEA104408618) | aquatic metagenome | biome: Brackish water; feature: Pelagic; material: water | place: Baltic Sea | collected 2014-06-16T06:34:00 | depth 76,534 m ...
AGATATTCAATCACCCGTTTAAAATCTTCATTATCACGACGGATAATGAAATTCTTCTCATACCGTCGAATCTCAAGGCAGATATTACTGAGATTCCCGGCATGGGTCAGCAGCGAGACCTCATCCTTGAACATCTCAAAATCTTTGATGAAAAGAACTCCCACCACCACGTAGAAAAACAAGTGGAGACAAAAACAGCCAATCATTTTCTGACGCAGATTTAAATGCACCACATGGATTCTCCCACTTGTATCAGAACTCCCCACAATTCAGCCAGAGAGATCCTGGCTGCGTTGATCACCTTGAAAGAAGGCCCCTGGCCCCATCATTTATGGCCATGCTGACAAACCAGCATGGCTGGACCAGAATGGCCGGCCACAACCAACCATGAAAGTTCGCTACTCCGGCATGGCCAACGATGGTCCCTGGTAAACTTTCGGATAAAACCATTTCAGCCGCGCCATCTTACTGCAGTAACGACCGAAACAGGCACGACCACACGTTCTCCCGAATAGCAATAGAGCGCGCCGCTCGCAGCATTGAACCATGGGCTCTTCAACTGCACCCATCTCCAAAGACAATCGTTAAGCAAGTTCAAGGCCAGATATCAGGAAAAATTCTCTCTCATTCATTCAGAGAGAAGTAATTGCCAACAAGCAACCGCCGATCAGAGACGTTCCGACCACTCTCCTGCTCCATTTTTCCTCACCAACACCGTCTCTGCCACCTGAGAACTCTTTCTTTTCATCCACCCCGCACCCAGAAGCCCTCTGTCCGACCTGAACAGGTTTTCCCCTGCTCTCATTCTAACCGACCACTGTTTCACAAATGCAACATTGTTGCAAATAGCAACGATACATAATGCAACAATACCACGCAATACTTCTGCTAACCACTCTGTTTTTTATCATTTTTCAAACAGACACCCAACCGCAACCATCTGCAACATGCCCCCCGCCGCCTGTTTCATCCTGCAACAACAAGGGATTGCCGACTTTCATCCGCACTTCCTTACCACCAGGTTATAACACTCTCTGCCCCTGATCATTAAATTCTTTCTGAAAACAAAAAACGGCATACGGGTTGCAAAAGGCAATGTCACGCATTCAACTTCTATCCGGTAACGGACAAATACTATCCAGAAACACAACAGATCCAAAGCGTCTCAGAGGAGAAAACAGGTGACACAATTCAAGATCAGCAACACAGGAGATAACGTTGTCTGTCCAGAAACATCAAGCAGAGATCACTCTGCAACCGGCCCCCCTCACTGATCCTCCCCATTGATCTGGCCAAAAGTATGAACTGAAAAAACAATCAACTTTACACATTCACACAACACGAAGGAAACACAATGACTCTTCCAATTATTCTCGCCATGGCCGTTCTCGTCCTGGCCGTTCTACTCTTTATTTTTGAATGGGTACGTGTCGACGTGGTCGGCATTATCATGATGATCATATTACCCCTGCTGGGCCTGGTTACCCCCAAGGAGGCCATCAGCGGTCTGTCAAGTAATGCGGTCGTCTCAATTATTGCCGTCATCATCATCGGCGCCGGCCTGGACAAGACAGGGGCCATGAATTCCCTGGCCCGACTTATCCTCAAGTTTGCCGGTAAAAGTGAAAGCCGGGTCATGGTGCTTATCTCCAGTACGGTGGCCTTTATTTCCAGTTTCATGCAGAATATCGGCGCCGCGGCTCTCTTCATGCCAGCCGCCAAACGGATTTGCCGCCAGACCAACATCCCGGTCTCCCGTATCCTGATGCCCATGGGCTTTTGCGCCATCATCGGCGGCTGCATCACCTTGATCGGCTCCAGCCCCCTCATCCTTCTCAACGACGTGATGAAGATTTCCGACCCAAGCATTGAGCCCTTTGGTCTCTTTGCTGTCACGCCTGTCGGCCTGGCCCTGATCGTTGCGGCCCTTATCTATTTTGTCGTCTTTGGCCGCTTCGTCCTGCCTTCAGTTCAGGGTGAGGACACCGGCTCAGGTGCTATGTCACCAGACCTGACCAAGACCTATCAGGACATCGGTAATCTCTTTGAAATCGAGATTCCTGAGGACTTTGCCGGCCCCCGGAGCCTTGAAGAATGCGAGATCCGGCCCATCTATTTTTCCAGTGTCGTGGCCATCGCCGCAAAGGGGGGCACAACAAACTTCTCTCCGGACCGGGATGACACCATCAGCGGCGGTGACACTATTGCCGTGGAAGGACCGCCGGACCTGGTGGCCAAAATGGCCAAATCGTTTGGCTGGATCATCAAGGATGATCTCGGAATCTTTGCCGAGAGCCTTTCATCCAACAATGCCGGGATCATGGAGGCCATTATCTCCCCCCGCTCAGAACTGGCCGGCCGGACCCTGCGCACATTTTCCTTCCGTAAAAAGAATGGCATCAACCCCCTTGCCATCTTCCGTGGCAACAAGACCTATGTCGGCGGGATCTCCACCATGACCCTGCAACCCGGTGATGCTCTGCTTCTCCAGGGCCCCTGGGAAAAATTCCATTATCTGAAAGAAAAACCGGATCTGGTCTTCACCGAAGAGGTCCAGGGAGAAATTCTCCGCACCGACAAGATCAAATTCGCCGTCGGCAGCCTGATCCTCTCCCTGGTCATGATCCTCGGTTTTCATGTCCAGTTGTCCATTGCCCTGCTCACCGGGGCCCTGGCCATGATTCTCACCAAGGTCCTTTCCATTGACGAGGCCTATGACTCGGTGGACTGGATGACCGTCTTCCTCCTCGGAGGCCTCATTCCTCTGGGGATTGCCTTTGAAAAAACAGGGGCCGCAAAGTACATTGCCGAGACCATCATGGGCTCCATGGGGACTGTCGCGCCAATCGTCCTCCTGAGCGTCATCGCAATCCTGACCTCCTTTTTCACCCTGGTGGCCTCAAACGTCGGTGCCACGGTCCTCATGGTGCCCCTGGCCATGAACATGGCCTCAACCGCCGGAGCCGACCCGCGCATCGCGGCACTGGTGGTGGCCATCGCCTGCTCCAACACCTTTATCCTGCCGACCCATCAGGTGAACGCACTCATCATGCGGCCGGGCGGATACAAGACACTCGACTACTTCAGGGCAGGTTCGGGCATGACCATTCTCTACCTGGTGGTCATGATGGGATCCATTGCCCTGTTCTTCGGTATTTAAGGGCGGCACACCATTGCGATTTCATGTATCGCAATGGACATTTGAATAACCAGCACGGCTGGACCAGAATGGTCAGCCACAACCAATCATGAAAGTACGTTCCTTCGGCATGGCCGGTCATGGTCTCCGATGAACTTTCATATAAACTTTTTTCACTGCATAAGGAACTTTATTATGAAACTGTTTATTGCCTGTTGCTGCGCCCTGTTTGGCGGGGCAACCCAGGCCCTCGCCTCCTCCGGCCACAGCGCTGAAGCGGTCTCGACAAATCTCACGGCCACGCCCTTTGGCTATATTGCCCTCTTCATCTTCGTCCTGGCCTATGCCCTGGTGATCCTGGAAGAGAAGACCCATCTCCGCAAAAGCAAGCCGGTCCTTCTGGCCGCTGGAATTATCTGGGTCCTCCTGGCCGTCCTCTACAAACAAATGGGTATGGAAGGCGCAGCCCATACCGCCATCCTCGGCAACATGCTTGAGTATGCGGAACTGCTCCTCTTCCTGCTTTCCGCCATGACCTACATCAACTCCATGGAAGAGCGTAATGTCTTTCAGGCCCTGCGTTCCTGGCTGGTCTCCAGAGGTTTTTCACTCAGGGTTATTTTCTGGATCACCGGTTTTCTGGCTTTTGTCATCTCTCCGGTGGCCGACAACCTGACCACTGCTCTGCTCATGGGTGCCGTGGTCATGGCCGTGGCCGGTGACAACAAAAAGTTTATTGCTATTGCCTGTATCAACATCGTGGTCGGCGCCAATGCCGGCGGGGCCTTCTCTCCCTTTGGCGATATCACTACCCTCATGGTCTGGCAGAGCAGCAAGGTCGATTTCTGGCAATTCTTTGCCCTCTTCTTCCCCTCTCTCATCAACTGGCTCATTCCCGCCTTGATCATGAGTCTGACCATTAAAAAGGAACAACCCGCAGCCTCCACCGAGACCATCCACATCAAGTATGGCGGCAAACGTATTATTCTCCTGTTTCTGTTGACCATTGTTACCGCCGTCTCCTTTCACAACTTCCTGGGCCTGCCCCCGGCCGCCGGTATGATGCTCGGACTTGGTTATCTGGGGATGTTCAGCTATATCATCAAACAAAAGGAAAAACGGGCGCTGCAATACGACTCCCCCTTGGGCATCCGTCTGGATAGAGAGGCCGCCTCACCCTTTGATCTCTTTCACCGGGTTGCAGGCGCTGAATGGGACACCCTGCTCTTTTTTTACGGCGTTATTCTCTGCGTCGGCGGCCTCTCACAATTCGGCTACCTGGCCCTGGTCTCCCACAGCATGTACACTGAATTGGGAGCGACCTACGCCAACATCCTGGTTGGAATCCTTTCGGCCATCGTCGATAATATCCCGGTAATGTTTGCTGTTCTCACCATGGACCCGGCCATGTCCCATGGCCAATGGCTTCTGGTCACCCTGACAGCCGGCGTGGGCGGCAGCCTGCTCTCCATTGGCTCGGCCGCCGGTGTGGCCCTGATGGGATCTGCCCGGGGAATGTACACCTTTGGCTCCCATCTGAAATGGATGCCGGTCATTGCCCTGGGGTATGCCGCAAGTATTTACTGCCACCTCATCCTCAACAGTCATCTTTTTGAGTAATTCCATCAGCGAACGCGTCAACCCCGGATTGTCACTATCCTGCGACATTCAGGGGCCGACGCGCAACCGCTTTCTCATCCTTTTTCTTGTGCGTCCTGGCTGTTTTCTTCACCAACTTCTCCAACAGCTGGGGCGCACATCTTCCATCCACTTCAAGACCAGGCCCAAGATCAGCATATGAACTTTTTTCAAAAAAAAGAGCCAGAACAGGAACAAGGGACACCTGATGAACCCTTGAATGGCCGGCAGCTGACCGAATTAAAGAACAAAACCGCAGACACCGACCTACCACTCGCTGTTGCCACACAGATCAATAACGAGCTGAACCGTCTCAGACACACCGACCCTGGCTCAGCTGAATTCTCCATCGCTCTCAACTACATTGAGTTCGCCCTCAGCCTGCCCTGGTTCAAGGAGACCAAAGACAACCTTGACCTCCGCCGGGCCGAATCAATCATGACCGCCCACCACCACGGACTCGAGGTGGTCAAGGCACGAATCCTTGAATTCCTGGCGGCCAAGACCCTTAAAAATCAGCAGAAATCACGGATATTGATTGTCGACGACGAGCAGGTGGCCAGGGACAATCTCCAGCATTATTTCAAGGGGATGGGACACACCGCCCATGTGGCGCAGAACGGCGTTGACGCCCTGCAACAAGTGGCTGCCACCACCCCATATGATATCATCATCACCGATCTGAAAATGGATCAGATGGACGGTCTGACTCTGATTGAAAAAGTCGGCAAGCTCTCTCCTGAAACCGCCGTGATCATGGTCACCGGCTATGCCACAGTGGCCAATGCCGTGGATGCCCTGCGCAAGGGGGCAACCCATTACCTCTCCAAACCGGTGCAACTCACCGAGTTGAAAGAGACGGTTGAAAATATCCTCCATAAACAAAAAAAATTGCAGGTGAACCAGGGCCCCGTGCTCTGTTTTACAGGTCCTCCCGGAACCGGAAAGACATCCCTCGGCCAGGCAATTGCTCTGTCGGTCGGCCGGGAATTTGTCCGTCTGTCCATGGCCGGCCTGCGTGACGAAGCGGAAATCCGCGGCCACCGCAGGACATACGTCGGGGCCATGACCGGGCGCATTCTCAATGAGATCAAACGAATCGGGGTCAACAACCCCTGCTTCATGCTGGATGAAATAGACAAAATCGGTCAGGACTTTCGCGGCGACCCAGCCTCTGTCCTCCTGGAGGTTCTGGACCCTGAACAGAACAAGACCTTCCTGGATTATTATCTCGACGTGCCCTTTGACCTCTCCAAGGTCATGTTTATCACCACGGCGAATGATGTGGAAAAACTGCCAGGGCCCCTGCTGGACAGAATGGAAGTCATCGAATTTCCAAGCTATTCATTCAAGGAAAAACAGGTTATCGCCCAAAAACACCTGTTTCCGAAACAGCTGGCCGCCAATGGCCTGAGCGAATTTCACCCGCAACTGAGCGATGGCGCCCTGCAACAACTCATTTCCAACTATACCCGGGAACCAGGGGTCAGAGGGCTGGACCGACAATTGGGGACCCTTTGCCGCAAACTGGCCCTGCAGGTCCTGAAGGAGGAACCTGAAACCCTGCCGGTCATCGACGCTGAGACCATCACCTCTCTGCTCGGACCCAGAAAATACCGGCAGGAAGCCGCCGAAGGCGAGGATCGGGTCGGTGTGGTCACCAGCCTGGTCTGGACCAGGTTCGGGGGGGAAATCATGTTCATTGAAACGCTCAAAATGCCTGGCAACAACCAGTTGATTCTCACCGGTTCACTGGGAGAGGTCCTTCGTGAATCGGCCCAGGCCGCCTTGAGCTATATTCGCAGTCATGCTGCTCAACTGGAAATCGACCCTGATTTCTTCACGCACAATGACATCCATGTCCACCTGCCGGCCGGCGCCGTATCCAAAGACGGTCCTTCGGCCGGGCTGGCCATTGCCATTGCCCTGATCTCCCTGCTGACCGATCGTTCGGTTCATCGCAAGGTCTCAATCACCGGCGAAATGACCCTGACCGGACAGGTCCTGCCGGTGGGTGGAATCCGGGAAAAAGTGCTGGCGGCCCTCCGCGCTGGCTGCAACAAGGTTCTGTTACCGGAAAAGAACCGCGAGGACATCGCGGCCATGACTGATGATATCAGCGGAACCATCGAGCTCATCTTTATCAAGAGCCTGGATCAGGCCATCCCCCAGATGCTTGCCTGACCCCAACCTCTCTCTGTCAGGGAGGGCCACGCGCTCTCCCTGACAGTCCCCCTCGCCTTTGCCCTTTTCCCCAGAAGCTGTAACGCAGCCGTTGTTGCACCCTGTTACACGGTTTCAATCTGCAACAACACTCCCCCTAAGCCCGGCAACAGCCCGCCAGCGCATTACAAATAAATCAAGCAATATCATACAGAAACGAAAACAACCTGCCTGATTCGCCCTGAAACATCACCCTTAAGCGCCCATCTCTCACCCCATGAACTGTTTCAGCCTGCAACCCTGAACCACTTGCGCCCTCAGGCAATCAAAACATCAAATCAATGGGTATGATCTTGTTATCATTTAAATAAAATATTTCTATCAAGACTGGCACCAAAGCTGCATTAAAGGAAGCATCAAGCAACACACCACAACAATCAAACCTACTCTAATAAAGGAGAATATCATGGGATTCAGCAGCTGGCTCAAATTGGGAAAAAACAAAAACAAGGATGTCAATCTCGTCAAGATCAAGGAAGCATCAATCAATATCGGCGAAATGGCCGCCGGCCATCAGACCGGGGCAGCCAATGCCCTGAACAGGATGTTGAATCAGGCCACCCTGCAGACCAAGTTACTTATGGTCCAGGATGGTGAGTATGCCCAGCAGGTCTCACAATACGCCCTGAAGATGGCCCAGCGTCTGGACTGTGAAATCATTGCCCTGGACATAAGCAACAGACCGCTTCAGTACCTGGGTGAACGACAGGCCCGCGAGAGTGAGCGTTTCCAGGCCCTGGCCACCAGCAACGCCGAATCTTTTCTTGCCCAGGCCAAGGCCCAGGGAATCCAGGTGCGGCACTTGATCAAAATCGGCAATCAGGAAGAGGCCATTGCCCAGTTGAGTCACGACGATGCGGGCATCCGCTACGTCCTCACCAAACCGGACCATGTCTCAGCAACCAATCAGGAACAGATCCAGGTCCCGGTCTTTGACCTCCGTTGCTCACGCCTGTAATTCAACGACACTCAAGGAGATAACCAAATGGAACCTTTGACATTTTTTGCATCAGCCGTCGGCTTCACCTGCGCCTTCCACCTGCTGTCTGTCACCGTAAGTCAGTTCAGTAACAGCAAACAGCCAAGCGTCGGACCTCCACAGGCCCGCGAGGACTGGTTCTGCTTCTTTCGCACCTCTACCCTGTTAGGCAGCACAGTGTCAGATGACACTCAGCCCAACAAGACTATCCGGGACACTCAACACAAAGTGACCCGTCAGCAAGCTCCGCGGCCCCGGCCTCGTCTGCAGGCATAACAGCCCCGTCTCTTTCCCCTTGTGACCACCTGTTCCTGAAACAGTTAGGCCGGTGATCACAAGGGACTCCTCTCAGCAATACCCGCCAGCCTCTTCATCCAAAAGTTCACCAGAGACCAGCATTGGTCATGCCGGAGTAACGAACGTTCATGGTTGCTTGTAGCTGGCCCGTCTGGTCCAGCCATGCTGATTAGAGCGGCAGGATATGCATGACGCCACGGATGGGATGCAGGCCTTTCAAAAACAGGCCCTTGCGGCCATCGATTGAAACCGGATCGCCGAAATTGATCCGCTCCTCGCCCACCTGACAATACCCGCCCGTCTCATACACCTTGAGTTGCCGACAACCGACCACACAAGTCTTTTCCAGACGCACCGCCACCACCGAGGCATGGGAGGTCTGACCACCGCGCGAGGTCAACAGGCCATCGGCCAGATCCACGGCCCGAATATCCTCGGGCACGGTATCCTGGCGGATCAGAATCAGGGGCGTATGCGGATCACTCATGCGCAGTTCATGAATCTGGGCCTCGGTAAACACCGCCCGTCCGGCCAGGGCCGATCCTGAGACGCCGATGCCCTTGGCCAGGAATGAGCTCTCAAGTTCCGGACTCTCGGCAAAGACATCAAAACGCTCCTTCTTTTTGATGGTGATCATGTCCCGGGTTTGCAGGAGATAGAGATCCCCGGCCTCCGGCCCCTCAAAGGTGAACTCGATCTCCTGCGGATTCCAGCGTTTCTCATAGACCAGCTTACGGGAGATATCCAGCAGTCCCTGATAAATAGCCGGAAAGCGTATTTCCAGACTCTCCTCACGTGACCGGCCGTCAAGCTCGGCCTGCTCCACCGAGACCGGAAAACTGGTGACCAGACCCGAGACAATATCCTCGCCCTGATCGCCGTAAGCATAATCACCCCAAAGGGCCACCCGCTGCACCTTGCGATAGGGGTGCGAGGTAAAGACCACCCCGGACCCTGACAAGTTGTTCCGATTGCCAAAGACCATGGCCTGGACAATCACCGCCGTGCCCCAGGCATCGGACAGATCCATGATCTTCCGATAATCCGAGGCCTTGGCCGTCTCCCATGACTCAAAAACCTTTTCCATGGCCCAGACCAGTTGCAGCCAGGGATCATCAGGAATTTCCAGCCCCTGCCTGCGGATCAGTCTCTGATACTCCAGAGCCAGGTCCCGCATTTGCTCCGGGGTAAACTGCTGCTTCAAAGTCACCCCGTGCCGCTCCTTGGCCTGATTCATCAGCCCCTGAAAATCTTCACGCCGCATGCCCGAAACCATGGCCCAGGACTGGAGGAAACGACGATAATTATCCCAGGCCAGATAGGCATTGCCTTCCGCCCTGATCGACTCCTCGATGATCTCCTCGTTCAGACCCACGTTATGGATCGTGGCCATCATCCCGGGCATGGAGATGGCGGCACCGCTGCGCACCGAAACCAGTAGAGGGCGATCTGACGAACCAAAAATCCGACCGGTGATCTGCTCAATCTCATTCAAAGCAGTCCGAAGATGCTGCATGAATTCCTCATGGGCCCGGGCAAAACTATAAATCACCTCACGGCAGCGGAAGACCTCGGTGGTAATGACAAAGGCAGGAGGCACCTGGATCTGCTCATTGCTGAGCATCACCAGGTTATACCCCTTGTTGCCCAGATGGATCAGATCACGGGTATGGGGATTGAGCCGAGTCAGACTGGAAATGGCATTCTCGGGATTATAGGTCATGAGCAGGTCAAGCATCTGCTCGTCCAACACGTCCCGCTGACGCTCCAGGGTATTGATGATCCGAATAATAAAATTATCCAGATGCTGAAGGCCAAAGGTTGAGGCAATCAGATCCCGGAAAAAGGCCTCACTCAAGCGGTGCACCGTATCGGCCGGCTCCTCATCGTTCCAGAGTGATCTGTAACGGGTCAGAAGATTCATGGCGCCGATCTGGGGGATCAGGATCGAAAGGTTGTTCTGATGAATATTGGTGTAATGGCTGTAAATGATATCCTTGACACCCTCGGACAGACCGCGAAAGATATCCAGATACTGGGTATAGGAAAAGCGTTTGATCTGCAGGGAACTGCTGAGCAGGGAGACATAGGTCTCCAGACTGCGGGAAATAATGCCGTCAATCCGCAGGGCCCGAATAAACAGACGCAGGGCCCTGACAACCCGGTAAAAGGTGGCCCGGGTAATAAAGGTCAGGTTGATCTGCTCGGGCAATTTCTCCAGATAGATGCCGGCCAGATTTTCAAGGCGAAAGGTCAGACTCAGGCTGTCAAACTTCCTCTCCCGATAGCGGCCATACACCGACGGGATATCCACGGCAATATGACGCTTGTGATAGATCTCTTCACGAACCTCAAACTTCTCGGGCGAAAGGATCGTCTCCTTGAGATTTTCAAGAACCTCAAGAAGGGCGGCCAGACATTGCTCAGACTCACAATTTTCCAGGACTTCAAGGAGTCCCTCGATCTCGGGGAAACCGTCCCGTGAGGCCTCACGCAACTCATGAAAGCCGAGGTTGTACTTCTCGTGCAGGAGTTGGAACATCTGGACCAGGAGATCAAAACGCCGGAGCTCAGTCGGGGCCAGATCGGTCTGGGCCGCAAGATAGGTGGTCCGATCAGAACGCTGCCAGGCAAGCAGGTCCCCCATGGACTGAAGCCCGAGCTCATGATAGATGCGATTGGCCAGGATATGCTGATCGTCAATAAACAAACCAGTCTGCGCCACCTCACCATAGACCTCTTCCGGCAGGAAGGGGATCAGCAGCTTCTTGTTCCGCGACTTCCAGAACAGGAGGATCGCCTGAATAAAGTCCACGATCAGATTTGAACTCTCCACGTGACTCTGCTTGCGCAGGAAATGGATCAGCACGTCACGGCGTTTGTGAATCTCATCAAGCTCTGTCGAGACCTCGCGCAGCTCGCCTTCGGCCCCGATCTCATTAAAGAAGACCGGCATCAACTTGGTGAACTGCTTGGTCAGGTTATAGATGGGCTCAATGGGATGGTTGAGCAGAGCCGTGATATCGCGCTGAAAGAGATCAGTATCCTTGACGCAGGTCCCGGAAAGCTTGAGGTTGATGATCAAAGCCGAAAACAGGGTCGAACACCACTTGGGCTCCTGCATGATCAGATTGAGCCAGACCCGGATATTGGCCAGGTGGGCCGGATTGGTCAGCGGCTGCCAGTCCTCGTCCACACCCCGGACATTGGCATACTGGAAGCCGAAACGGACCACCTCCCAGAGAAAGGTCTCGACCATCCGGCTGTTTCCCCGGTCAAAGACCTCTCCGCCCAGGACCTGAATACACTGGAGCGAGGTATGCGGATAGCGGCGGACATTGGCCTTAAGCAGTTGGAAGGCGGTGAGCAGGAACTGCTCGATCTCCTCAAAGGTCTGCTGTCGAACCAGGAGCACCAGACTGCGGTTGATCTCGCGCAGGGTCTCCTCGTGGATGAGATAGAGCCCCTCGGTATCCATGATCCGAAAGAGAAAGAGGAGCTTCTGGTTTTCGGCAAAACGCTCATTGGCACCATTGGGCAGTCCGTCATCCGACTCCTTTCCCGCCACAGCCAGACGCGTCGGAATCTCCCGATAGAACCTGACCAGATCTATATGGGCCGGTAAGTCCAGGATCTCCCGCAGCCCCTGGGCACCACTGTCAATCGAGATTTCTTCCAGGGTCTGCTGATAGGTGCGAATGGTTTCATGGGAGATGGCCGAAAAGAGCTTGCCGGAGTGAAAATCGCGGCAGAGGTCGCCACAGCGTTCCAGGAACCAGGGCAGAGGATCATCTTCGGTCAGCCAATATTCGTAATTACGAAGCAGAATGGCCCGCATCAGCCGGGCAATGGGTTCATAATCAAAGGCGCTCTTCTCCTGCCCATCAAACTCCAGCAGTCGTGCGGCCACCCGTTTCATGGGATGCTGGCCCTGGACAATGAGGAGCATGGCCCGAGGCTGCTCCTCATTGAAGCGAAGCAGTTCACGGAAATAATCATTGACCCCCGCCTGAAAAAGCAGAAGCTGCTCCGCATCAAAGCCGGCCAGCATCTTCTCCAGCCAGACCAGCTGGGCCTCAATGATCTGAGCCATCAGCGTTCTGTTTTTCAGGGAATCACGCAGGGCCTCGAGAAACAAGCCGACCAGCAGGGTAAAGGCCGCAGGCCCCTGCTCATGACGCAGGTAATGGCTGGAATTTTTGAGCACATAACTGCGCAGCTGCGGCAGGAGCAGGCCCCAGTTACGGTAGGGATGGCAGATTTCCAGGAGGAGCTGCTCAAGTGTGGCATGAATGCCCCGGTAGCGAACCACCACATCCAGCAGGAGCTGCAGCTCGGCACGGATCTCCACCTCCTGGGCGGTCTCGGCCAGATTGGCCTTCAGGGCGTTGCTCTCGATGGTGGCCTGTTTTTCCTGATCACTCATGACTGTTATCTCTCATCCTGCACGCCACCCCGCTCAGGCGACTGGTTCCAGAACCAGGGCCAGGGCCTCCTGGATGGTCTGTGGATAATGGACCACCAGCTCGGAGCGAACCTCTTCCGGGATCTCCAGGACATCCTTTTCATTGAGCAGGGGCAGGGCCAGCTCCCGGATGCCGGCCCGGTGTGCGGCCAGGACCTTCTCGATGATTCCCCCCACCGGCAGGACATCACCGCGCAGAGTAATTTCACCGGTCATGGCCACATCCTGACGAACCGACCGGCCAGAAAGAACCGAGACCAGAGAGGAAACCATGGCCACGCCGGCCGACGGCCCATCTTTGGGAATCGCCCCCTCCGGCACATGGACATGGATATCTATCTTGGAAAACATGTCCTCATCAATGGCAAGATCTGCGGCATGTGAACGAATATAGGTGAGGGCGGCCGTGGCCGACTCTTTCATCACATCACCCAGCTTGCCGGTCAGGGTCAGGCCACCGCTGCCCTTCATCCTGGAGGACTCAATGAACAGGATCTGGCCGCCCACCGGGGTCCAGGCAAGTCCTGTGGCCAGTCCCGGCCCCCAGCTCCTGGCCTTGATCTCGGAATAGAAACGGGCAGGTCCGAGAAAGCGATAGAGGTCTTCAGGGGCAACACGGGTCTTGGCCTCCTCACCCCGGGCGACCCGGGCGGCCACTCCTCGACAGATGGCGGCCAGCTCCCGCTCGAGATTCCGGACCCCGGCCTCGCGCGTATAGGATTCGATCAAGGCCCGGATGGTCTCTTCCGGGACCTCCAGTTGCTCTGCGGTCAGGGCATGCACCTCCAGCTGTTTGGCCAGGAGATGCCTCACGGCAATGGCCACTTTTTCCTGAATGGTGTACCCCGAAATATCCACCACCTCCATCCGGTCGCGCAGGGGACCGGGAATGGTGTCAAGGTAATTGGCCGTGGCAATGAACAGGACCTTGGACAAATCAAACTCAATATCGAGATAATGATCGGTAAAGGTCGAGTTCTGCTCCGGATCAAGGACCTCAAGCAGGGCTGAGGCCGGATCACCGCGAAAATCGTTGCCCAGTTTGTCGATTTCATCAAGGAGAAAAACCGGGTTGTTGGTGCCGACCTTTTTCAGGCTCTGGATCACCCGCCCGGGCAGGGCGCCGATATAGGTCCGGCGATGACCGCGGATCTCGGCCTCATCCCGGAGCCCACCCAGGGCCATGCGCACAAATTTGCGTCCCATGGTCCGGGCAATGGACTGCCCCAGTGAGGTCTTGCCCACACCGGGAGGGCCGCTGAAACAGAGGATCGGGCCATGGACATCATCCTTGAGCTTGCGGACGGCCAGAAACTCGACAATCCGTTTTTTGATCTTCTGAAGACCGTAGTGGTCATGGTCCAGATCAATTTCCGCCTGCGCCAGATCCAGGGTATCGCGACTCGATTCCTGCCAGGGCAGATCCAGAATCCAGTCAATATAGTTACGCGATACCGAGTACTCAGGTGACGAGGGCTGAATCCGTTCCAGACGCCCCAACTCCTTCTTGATCACGGCCTCAGCCTCGGGGCTCAGCGACTTTTCCTCCATCCGTTTACGGAGTTCAACCAACTCGACCTTGTCCTCGTCGCCCTCGCCCAATTCTTTTCGGATGGCCTGGAGTTGCTGGCGGAGGAAAAACTCACGCTGACGCCCATCCATGTCTTTTTTCATGGTCGCCTGGAGCTCATTGCTCATCTCGATGGTCTCAAGCCGCTTGTTGAGCTCAAGGGCCACCCGCTGCAGCAGCTCCTCGGACTCCCGAACTTCAAGCAGCGCCTGCTCTTCCTCCATGCTCAGATTGAGCTGCGAGATCACCAGATAACAGATATGATAGGGATTGGTCAGGCCGTTGATGGTCGTCTGCAACTCGGCTGGCAACGGGGCTGCCGCAACCATCTGCTGAAACTGGCTGCGAATGGCATGCACCAGGGCCTCGTTCTTCTTCGACTCACTGACCTCCATCACGATCTCGGCCACGGTGGCCGTGAGATAGGGATTGGGCTCCCGGATCTCCACCAGCTGGATCTTCTTGGTCCCACTGACCAGCACCTGATAAAAATCCTCTTCCTTGTTGAGCTTATGGATATAGCCTGCCACGCCCACCCGGTAGATAGCCGCCGCATCAGGAAGAACACCCGAGGCACCCGGGGCCTCATGGCTGGCCACCAGGGCAATCATCCGGTCGGCCAGCAGGGCATCATCGATCAGTTTCCGGGAAGACTCGCTGCTGATCCGCAGGGGAAAACCCATGCCCGGATAAAAGACAAAACCATGCACCGGCAGGACCGGCATGACCTCGGGAATCTGTAACTCCATGGGGTCGACCGTTCTGGTCACTTCCGGCTCTTCACTCATCCCTCTCACCCCTCCACACTGATAGTAATGCTGACCTTGCCCGAATGGACCCGCTTGGGAAGAGCCAGGATCAGGATACCCTGCCGATAACGGGACACAGCCCGCCGTCCATCCACCTGGGCCGGCAGCGAGACGACCCGTTCAAAAGCACCCTGCTCGATCTCCAGTTGATGGACACAGGCAATTGCCTCCTGGGCGAGTAACCGTCGGCGACCAGTGACCCGGACCTGAAAATCATCAACCAGCACCGAAATGTCCTGAGGATCAACCCCGGCCAACTCCAGATAGAGCACCACCTCATCCTCACCCTCATAGATATCGACCGCGGGCTGCCAGGCCGTGGATTCGATCATCCGGGCCAGAGACAGATTACGAAGCATCCGCCCATTCTGCTGGCGCTCGGCCAGTTCCTGCATGAGTTTTTTTGACAATGGATCCATCTGGTTCCTCTTAAAAAATGGGTGGCTCTCCAGCTCCAGGCAAAAAGCCATGCACCTGCCCTGAGCTGTACCTGCAGAGCAATGCAGCAGATGCGCGAAAGAAAGCCCGCAAGCTCCGGCCAGGCTCTGCAAGCCAAGCCAATGACATAGCCGCTGCGGTAAAACAGAGCAGATCAATGTACGCTGCTGATCGCTTTACAAAGCCTTGTTGCGATCCATATACAGGATCAGGTCCAGCATTCGATTGGCATAGCCCCACTCGTTATCATACCAGCTCATGACCTTGACCGTGGAGCCAATGACCCGGGTGGAAGGGCCGTCAACAATGGATGAATGGCCGTTGCCCTGGAAATCAATGGAGACCAGAGGCAGATCGCTGTAACCCAGGAAACGATTGGCGGCCGAACGCAGGGCCTCGTTGACCTCGTCAACCGTGGTCTCACGCTCCACCTCCATAACCACATCCACCAGAGAGACGTTGGGGGTCGGCACCCGGACGGCCAGACCATCGAATTTACCCTTGAGCTCAGGGATGACCAGGGCCACGGCCGCGGCCGCTCCGGTCTTGGTGGGGATCATGGACAGGCCGGCGGCCCGGGCCCGACGCAGATCAGAGTGCGGAAAATCCAGGATGCGCTGGTCGCCGGTATAGGCATGGATCGTGGTCATCAGCCCACGCTTGATGCCAAAATGATCGAGGATCACCCGGGCCACCGGAGCCAGACAATTGGTGGTGCAGGAGGCATTGGAAACCACGTGATGAATGGTCGCATCATACTCGTCCTCGTTGACCCCCATGACCAGGGTCTTGACTCCACCCTTGGCCGGGGCCGAGATCACCACCTTGGACGCCCCGCCGTTCAGGTGGACCTGGGCCGCATCAAGATTGCTAAAAAAACCAGTGCACTCAGCAACATACTCAACCCCGCTCCGCTGCCAGGGGATATCGGCTGGACTGCGATGGCGGGTCACGGCTATGGGACGACCATCAACCACGATCCCCTCCTCGGTGGCCGTCACCTCAGACGCATAGATCCCCATGATCGAATCATACTTCAACAGATGAGCCAGGGTCGGGATATCGGTCAGATCATTGATAGCCACCACCTCCATCCCGGCAAATTCCGGATCTTTGCTCAGCGCCCGAAACAGATTCCTGCCAATCCGGCCAAAACCGTTAATCCCAATTTTGATTGTCATATTATCATCCTCTCTTATGTTCAAGACCTCAACTTCCCGTTCATTCCCCACAAACCAGCATAGCTAAACCAGGCAGGCCAGCCACAACCAACCCTGAACGTTCACTCCTTCGGCATGGCCAGTCATGGTCTCCGATGAACTTTCAAATGAACTTTCAGACAAATGGACCAGGGCTGGCCCTTTTATACAACTTCAGATAATGCTGCATCACTCGCTGCCAGGTGTATCGCTCACGAATCACCTGCACGGCACGGCGCTGCATGACCCGGACTTTCTCTGGCTTGGTACGATAGAGGGCCAGAGCCCGATCCAGGGTATGAATCAGCGGTTCAGCGCCATCCCCCTCATAACTCAGACCCGTCTCATCATTCACGACCTTCACCAAACCGCCAACCGCATGCACAATGGGCAGATTGCCAAAGAGCTGGGCCATAAAATCGGTAAGGCCGCAGGGCTCATAGCGGGAGGGGATCAGGAAAAAATCCCCGGCCGCATAGACCTGGTTGGCCAGAACCGGATCATAACCCAGCAGGACACAGACGCGCCCGGGATAGGCCTCGGCCAGCTTGAGCACCGCCTCTTCCTGCGCCTCCCCACCGGTCCCCAGGAGCAGGAAGGCAAAGGCCGGATCTCGGGCCAGAAGTTCGGCCAGCGCCGACAAGAGGAGATCCACCCCCTTCTGCTCGCTGAGACGACCGACAAAGGTCAACAGGGGCCAGGTCCCTGGGCAATCCAGAAAACCGCCCTGCCGTATCCCCGGAATCCGGGCGTTCACCCCGCAGCGACGCAGAAGATCACGGCGGCAGCGTTGTTTGCCGGTCAACGGACCAGCAGCTGCCGGATCAAAGGCTGCGGCAAGCCCACTCTGTTCAGGGGCCAGGGGATCATACTCCCCGGGATCAATACCATTGGTGATCCCGGCCAGCCGCACCCCACGTTCCAGCAGGAGGTGACCGAGCATCCCGGTCAGGCGATCGTCATCGGTCTCCTGCAACTCACGGGCATAATTCTCACTGACCGTATTAAACAGGGCATAGGGGGCTGCGGCCAGAAAGGGGTCAAAGTCGCTCCCCAGACAACTGGCGATGATCACCCTCTCCGGCAAGCCGGTCACCGCCTGGGCAAAGTCCAGATCATTCACCTCCTGGTGATAGCCAAGTCCTCCATTATGGATGGTCACCAGGGTTCCTGTCTGACGGAAAAAATGGCGCAGACCGCCATGCTCGCGAATCATGGCCGGAACCAGGGCGGTGTGGCCATCGTGGCAGTGGATGATGTCCGGCCGGACCCCGAGCAGGAGCATCAGATCCAGGGCACCCTTCTGCAACAGGATATTCATGGCAAAGTAGTCATAATGCCCCTGGCCCTGTCTCTGCACCAGATTCTTCTGCTGATCGGCCAGGGTATAGGTATACACCCCCTGCTTTTCCAGAAATCGTGGCGACTCGAGCAGATAGATGGTCACCCGCTCCTGCCTGGCCGTCCAGACCCGGACCCGTTCCCGCCGCTCCTGATGGACATAGTCCATGTCGACCTCGTACTCGAGGGGACGGGCCAGGTCCAAGGGGTCGGCAAGCAGGCTGAAACCCAGGGCCTCAGGGTTCATGAAGCCGTAACAGGGCAAGGCCACATGAACCGAGCGACCAGACCAGCGGGCCAGACTGCGAGCCAGTTGACGAACCATGTCCTTGACCCCACCGGCCCCGGCCAGGGTTCCATACTCACGGCTCAGCATCCAGATCGAGCGAATGGCTGAAGAAGGGCGTGCTCCCATGATCGTATCCGTCTCAGGCCTCCATGGAATCAATAACCGCCTGCCGCAGGAGATGATCGGCCAGGGTCAGGCGAACCATGGCCTCACAGACCGGAATGATCCGGGGGATCGCCGAGATATCATGACGACCACCAATGGTGATATTGACCGGCTCATTGGCCAGATTAACGGTCTGCTGCTCCTTCCCGATGGAGGGAATAGGTTTGACCGCCACCCGTATGACCAGTTGTTCACCGTTGGAGATCCCGGCCAGAATTCCCCCGGCATTGTTGCCCAGAAAGCCATCCGGCCCGATAGGATCGTTGTTTTCAGAACCAAGCATCTCAGCCACGGCAAAGCCTGCGCCGATCTCCACTCCCTTGACCGCCCCGATGGACATCAGACCATGGGCCAGCTCGGCCTCAAGCTTATCAAAAACAGGCTCGCCCAGTCCGGCCGGACAATCGGCCACGATCTCCACAATCCCGCCCAGGGTATCACCCTTGGCCCGAACCTCGCGCACCCGCTCTTCCATGGCCTCCGCCGCCAGGGCATCGGGACAGAAGAAACGATTCTGTTCAATCTGATCCAGATCCCTCTCCTGCGCCCGGATCCCGCCCAGGGCCACAGTATAGGCGCGGACTCTCAGACCATATTTGTCGAGCAGCACCTTGGCAATTCCACCTGCCGCCACCCGGGCTGCGGTCTCCCGGGCCGAGGCCCGTCCGCCGCCGCGGTGATCGCGAATCCCGTATTTACTGAGATAGGTCAGATCGCCATGGCCAGGCCGAAAGATCTCCCGCAGATGATCATAGGATCTGGAATGGGCGTCCTGGTTATAGATCACCAGGGAGAGAGGGGTTCCGGTGGTCCGGGGCAGTTCTTCACCCGGAGGAGTAAAGAGTCCCGAGAGGATTTCAACCCGGTCCGCCTCCTTGCGCGGACTTGCCGCCCCACCCTGTCCAGGCCTGCGCCGGTTCATCTCCCGCTGCAGGGCCTCAGGATCAATCACCAGTCCCGGCGGACAGCCGTCAATCACTGCCCCGACCCCGATTCCATGCGATTCCCCCCAGGTGGTCACCCGGAATATTGTCCCAAATGTATTTCCTGCCATTTGCTCATCCCACCTTGTTTAGATGCTCATCTTTGGGACTGTAAATAAATAACCTGGCCCGAATCTAAGCGTAATATCAGCCAAGTTATTTTCTTACAGGCCCTTTGACCGCTGCGGCAGCAAGCAGTTCCATAATCTGCGCCACAGCCTGCTCCGGATCAATCCGGCCACTCTCGACTACCCGATCGGCCACCTGTTGATACAGGGGCTCGCGCTCGGCCAGGACGGCTGCCACCTCGGCACAGATTCCACCACCGGTGAGTGATGGCCGCTGACCGGTGGTTGCCGCATCACCCGCGATTCTGGCACAGATCACGTCCTGATCAGCGCGCAACCACACGACCAGGCCCTGTCGCTTCAAGTGTCGCCACAGGCCCTGATGGAGGACTGCTCCGCCACCCGTGGCCACCACACAACGCCTTCTCCGGGCAAGAGAAGACAGGACCTCAGCCTCAACAGCACGAAAGCCGGCCCAGCCCTCAGCGGCCACAATCTCGGCCACACTCTGCCCCTTGTTTTCACAGATCAGGGCATCACTGTCAACAAAATCATACCCCAGTTGCTCAGCCAGCCTCCGGCCAATGGTGGTCTTGCCCACGGCCCGATACCCTATCAAAAAAACCAGCTCCACCATGACTTTTCCGGTAACCTCTTCAGTGATCATACGTTAAGGTCTTGAGGCAACTCTGGCAATCAGGCCCGCCACCATTTTTCCCTTCCAATCCATCCATAGTATGCGGTAACATAACAGTGTGTCAAGATGGGACAAATCAGGACACTGCCTTTGCGAGGCACTCCCCCCCTTGACATCCCCTGAAACAGATGTTTATCATTCTACCATATGAATCTGAGAACCTGAGATATTCTTCCGCTGAACAGCATGATCAACAGACCATTTCTTTCGAACCAGCGTGACTGGACCCAAATGGCCAGCCACAACCAACCATGAAAGTTCGTTCCTCCGGCATGGCCAATAGTGGTCTCCGCTGAACTTTCGGATAAAATAACAAAAAACCAAAAGGTGCACCCATGAAACAACTCGCCTTACTGCTCATTCTGACCATGACCCTGTTCACCGCCTCCTGTGCTAACCAGGACAACAACGCCCAATCCGGCATCGGCCTCGGCGCCCTGGGCGGGGCACTTGCCGGCCAGGCCATCGGCCATAACACCGAGGCCACCCTGATCGGAGCCGCAGTTGGAACCATGCTGGGCTATATCATCGGCAATGAGATGGACAAGGCCGACCGTCAACAACTCAACCAGGTCTATGAGCGCGGCGTCTCAGGGCAGAAAAACACCTGGAAGAACCCGGACTCCGGCAATGCCTACGAAGTCACTCCAAAGCCTGCCTACGTCGAGCCCAAGACCCAGCGTCCCTGTCGCCAGGCCGAGATCATCGCCATCATCGATGGTAAACCCGAGCGCACTTACACCACGGCCTGTCGCGACAACAATGGCCAGTGGCTGCTCCAGAATTAATTGGCATCCCCTGAGCCAGCTCCAGCCCAGCCCCAGGGGATACTGAAGAAGCTGGCCAGGCCGTTTTGCATTCCTGCCCAGAGGCCGGGAGATCTCATCCCCGGCCTCTGACCATTTTCAGCCCCGGAAGCCCATGCACCAGGCCACCTTTTCCATCAACACCCACCAGCACATGGAACTGGTCGATATCACCGGTCAGGTCCAGGAACAGCTGGCTGCCAGCAGAATCACCAGCGGCACCTGCATCCTGTTCACCCCACACACCACGGCCGGTCTGACCATCAATGAAGGGGCCGACCCCACGGTCCGCACCGACCTGATCAAAGGACTGCGCCAGTTTGTCCCCCTGGACTACCCTTTCCAGCACCAGGAGGGCAACTCACCCTCACACATCATGGCGACCCTTACCGGCAGTTCCCTGACCATTCTGGTGGACCAGGGCAGGCTGCTTCTGGGGACCTGGCAAAAGATCTTCTTCTGTGAATACGATGGCCCCCGGACCCGGCAAATCGTCTGCCGAATCAGCAGCTCTACCTGAGCCAAAGGGCCTGTAAGAAAATAACTTGGCTGATATTACACTTAGATTTGGGCCAGGTTTGGATGCGGCGATTGAATAAAACCGCAGACGTAGCAGGGCTACGTTGAGGATTTTGTGATTGAGCCGCATTCAAAGATGACCCGAAAATAAGATGTAAGATTGGCCAGGTTATTTATTTACAGGCCCAAAGACTGCTTCTCACCTCTCATACCGATCAGACCATGGACTTTGACCCACATCAGATTTGTTTCGGCCTCAACCAGGAGATCGACCAGCGTTCCTGCGCCTGGTTTCTCAGGCTTACGGGCCAGCGGAAATTTGCCGAGCTGCTCAGTAGCCGCCTGAGCAGTGATGAGATCGAGGCCTTGACCAGCACGCTCACGGCCCTGTTCAAAGAGCATCTGAGCGAAGACGAATACCACACCCACTTCCTCCGGGAAGAGAGTCCCCACCACCTGCCCGAGGAGAGTTGCTAACCATGGCCCACGAGCCCCTCACCGACCTGCGCAGCTTTATTGAGCTGCTCAAACGTGAAAACAATCTGCTGGTCATCGACCAGGAGGTCGATCCTTATCTTGAAATCGCCGAAATCCACCGTCGGGTGATCAGCTGCCAGGGCCCGGCCCTGCTCTTCAGCAAGGTCAAGGGTAGCCAGTTTCCGGTGGTCACCAATCTCTTCGGCACCCATCACCGCCTGGAACTGGCCTTTGGCTCCCGGCCACAGAATTTTGTCCGCGACCTGGTTCAGCTGACCGAGCAGATCATGCCCCTGAAACTCAAGACCCTCTGGGAGAGACGGCACCTGCTCCAGGAGGGACTGAAGATCGGGCTCAAGACCCGAAACGGCGGGCCCATCCTCGACCATTGCCAGACCACTCCAGATCTCACCACCCTGCCCATGCTCACCTCCTGGCACAGCGACGGCGGGCCTTTCGTCACCCTGCCCCTGGTCTATACCGAACATCCGGAAAACGGCGGGCATAATCTGGGCATGTACCGAATCCAGCGGCACGATGCCACAACCACCGGCATCCACTGGCAGATTCACAAGGGCGGCGGCTACCACTATCACGCGGCAGAACGGCTTAATCAGGCCCTGCCCATGACCCTCTATATCGGCGGCCCTCCGGCCCTGATGCTCGCGGCCATCGCCCCGCTGCCCGAGGATATCCCCGAACTGATGCTCACCTCACTCCTTTTAGGAAAAAAACTGGACATGGTCAAAGATCCCCGCGGTGGCCATCGGCTGGTCGCCAATGCCGAGTTCGCCATCAAGGGTCAGGTTCCACCCCATATCCGTCATCCCGAAGGCCCCTTTGGCGACCATTACGGCTATAACTCCCTGGAACACGACTATCCGATCTTCCAGGTCAGCCACCTCTATCACCGCGAGGGCGCCATCTACCCGGCCACCGTGGTCGGCAGGCCCAGACAGGAGGACTTCTTTATCGGCGACTTCCTCCAGGATCTGCTCTCCCCCCTCTTTCCTCTGGTCATGAAGGGGGTCAAGGAACTGAAGACCTACGGAGAAACAGGTTTTCACTGCCTTGCCGCGGCCCGGGTCTCCAACCGTTATTCCCGCGAGGCCTTTGGGTGCGGACTGCGCATCCTGGGTGAGGGCCAGCTCTCTCTGACCAAGTTTCTCATCGCCACCGACGGAGACGTGGACCTGAACGATTTCGGGCAGCTCTGGTGTCACGTCCTGGAGCGGATCGACTGGCAGCAGGATCTCTTCGTCTTTGCCAATGTCTCCCAGGATACCCTCGATTACACCGGACCATCGGTCAACAAGGGCTCCAAGGCCATGATGCTCGGCCTGGGCCAGGAAAAAATTCGCGAGCTGCCGCGGACATTCTCCACCTCCCTGCCGCCCGGGTGCGAGCACCCCAGGGTCTTCCTCCCCGGCACGCTGGTGGTACAGGGAATCCCCTACACTGAAGGTCCGGAACAGGCCGAGCGGCTCTGCGCCTGGGCCGACCTGCGCGAGTGGCCGGTGATTATCCTGGTGGACAACAGCGCCGAGGCCACCTGCTCTATGCAGGAATTTCTCTGGACCCTGTTCACCCGCTTTGAGCCGGCCGCAGACATCCATGGCTCCGCCGCCAGCGTCAACCGCTTCCATGTGGGGCTGACCCCACCCATCGTCTTTGACTGTCGGATGAAGCCCTGGTACACCGATGTCCTGGAAGTGGACGAGGCCACCCGAAAGCTGGTGGATGAACGTTCATCCCGTCTGCTCCCGCCGCACCTGCGATGAGCAAGCCTGTCCGCCTGCAGAAGTTCCTGGCCGACTGCGGCATCTGCTCACGGCGCAAGGCCGAGGCACATATCGCCGGCGGCCAGGTCAAGGTTGATGGCCAGACAGTCACGGCCATGGGGGTGCTTGTTGATCCCGAAAGCCAGGAGGTCCGTTTCAAAAACAAGGTCATTGGCAGCCGCGACCCTTTGATCTACATCCTGCTCCACAAACCCACCGGCTACGTCACCACCCTCTCTGACCCCCAGGGCCGCCCCATGGTCACCGACCTGGTCAGCCAAGTCACCACCCGCGTCTTTCCCGTGGGTCGCCTTGATCTTGACACCTCAGGGGCCCTGCTCCTCACCAATGACGGTCAACTGGCCCAGCAGGTCCAGCACCCCAGTCATGAGATCAGCAAGACTTACGAGGCCCTGATCCTGGGCAGACCCGACCGGAACAAGCTCAGCCAACTGAGCCGCGGCATCATGCTTGAGGGACGACAGACCGCTCCGGCGTCTCTGCAGGTCACGGGAGAAGAGGGGAAAATGACCCGAGTCGAAATCACCATCCATGAGGGACGGAAACGCCAGGTTCGGAAGATGTTTCAGGCCGTGGGACACCCGGTCATCGAACTCAAGCGCCTGGCTTACGGACAGCTGCAGCTGGGCAAGTTGGCCGTGGGCCAGCACCGACTGCTCGGCCCAAATGAAATTAAAAAAATATTTATGAAGAAATTCCCTTTACAAAAGAAAAAATAGCTGATTAAATCTAAACAGTTATTACAGGGGGTTGGAGAGTCGGCAGCCATTTATCTGGCAAAAAGGCAACTTGCATGTTGTCCAGAAAACGACAACAACTATTGGAAATTGCTGGACATAGAAGAACGCGAGTTGTTCGCTCAAGGTCCCAGAAAGATCGCATTCCCAGGAACAGGAGTAAGGCATGAACAAATCAGAACTTATTGAATCCCTGTCAGAGAAAATTAATATTTCTCATCGGGAGGCGGCGGCAATCACCAACACCATCATTGAATCC
>ERZ889078.918-NODE-918-length-24892-cov-17.924629_pt1 | contig 24892 bp, 24 predicted proteins | sample MGYA00521266_ERZ889078 | MGnify/ENA primary metagenome ERZ889078 (study PRJEB32303, sample SAMEA104408618) | aquatic metagenome | biome: Brackish water; feature: Pelagic; material: water | place: Baltic Sea | collected 2014-06-16T06:34:00 | depth 76,534 m ...
ATTGTTTGCCCGATGTGAACGTGGTGGAAGACCAGATCAAGCAGAGGTTATATTAAACCTTTTGCAAAACGCCAATGAGGCATGCCCTAGGGGTGGATCTCTCACCATTCGCACCCGAGCTCTTGATTCCGTCGTTGAAGTGGAGATTGAAGATAGCGGGCATGGAATACAACAGGAATATATGGAAAAACTTTTTGCCCCCTTCTTCACAACCAAGGGAGAAGTAAAAGGCACCGGCCTGGGCCTTTCGGTCAGCTATGGAATCATTAAGAGACATGGGGTGGGATATAACAGTCAGAAGTACCGAAGGAGAAGGCTCCAAATTCATAATCACTCTCCCTGTCAAAGCAAATATTGAGGAACCGACTTGAAAAATCAGCTGTTTAAAAACCATAATTTTCGAGAATATTAAAGATGACTACTGACGAGAAAATATTTTTAGTGGACGACGAAAAAGTTGTCCGGTTGTCCCTCAAAAGGGAACTTCAAAACAAAAACTATGCGGTGGAAGATTTTGAGTCGGCAAAAGATGCCCTGGCCGCCATCTCAGAAGACTGGCCAGGCGTACTGGTAAGCGATGTCATGATGCCGAAAATGAATGGCTTGAGCTTGATGGAAAAAGTCAGGGAAGTGGATCCGGAAATTCCGGTCATTCTCATTACGGGCCAAGACAACATTGCCATGGCTGTCCAGGCCATCCAAAACGGGGCGTATGACTTTTTGGAAAAACCTTTTGCTACAGAAACCTTCATAGAGGCCATAAGACGCGCTATGGAAAAACGCCGCCTTGTTATGGAAGTGAGAAGACTCCGGTCTAAAATCAACAAACAAAGCGAAGCCAGCAACACTATTATCGGCAAATCCTCCGGCATCGAACGGCTTCGCCAGGTTATCACCAGTATCGCCGATGCCGATATTTTGATCCTGGGGGAAACGGGAACCGGGAAAGACCTCGTCGCACAAAACATACATCAAGCCAGCAAAAGAAGGAATCATAATTTCACCGCTATCAATTGCGGCGCCATGCCTGAAAGCATCATTGAAAGCGAGTTGTTCGGCCATGAAGCCGGGGCCTTCACCGGGGCGGACCGAAGAAGAATCGGCAAGTTTGAATACGCCAACAAAGGCACGGTCTTTCTCGATGAAATCGAAAGCATGCCCCTGCATCTCCAGGTAAAAATTCTCCGCGTGATTCAGGAAAAAGTGATTGAAAGAGTCGGGTCCAACGAAACCATACCTATCGATATCCGCATCATTGCGGCAACAAAAACCGATTTAAAATTAGCCAGCGAAAAAAACCTGTTCCGCGAGGATTTGTATTACCGACTCAATGTGGTGCAAATCACCTTGCCTCCCCTGCGCGAACGCATCGAAGACCTTCCCATGTTGTTCCAGCATCTGATTATGAATGCATGTTCACGTTACCACCAGGAAACTCCGCCCATCCCCACCTCGGAATATATTCAGGAGTTGCAGACCCGGCGCTGGGAAGGGAATATTCGCGAGCTTAAGAATGAAGCCGACAAGTTTGTCCTCGGCCTTCCCCAGCCCAGCGAGCCCGAGCCAGGAAACGAGATCCAGCTTTCTATCCAACAAACGCTTAAGAATCCCCCAACCGGATTGAACAACCAACTGGCCGTAATAGAAAAAAGCCTGATCGCTCAGGAGTTGACCCGCAATAGAGGGGATATTAAAAGAACTTATACCAATCTGGGCCTTTCCCGACAAACTCTTTACAACAGGCTCAATGCCTTGGGACTCAAACGCAAAGATTTCATTTAACCGAATTGGCAACCCATTCAACCGCCAGCTAATTCAGAAAAATAGGTTGGTTTTTTTTCGATGATCAAACCGGATCGCATTTTGATCCTCACCTGATCAAGCAGTTCAAAGAAATTCTTCCAGAAGTTATTGAGATAAAAGAAATGTGTCCGGACAGAAGAGGATCAAAGCTAAGCACAGCCTAAGACCCACGCGGAACAAACATTCGTCCGGCAATGAAACAGGGGTTTCTCTCAGGAAAACTCAAATCGGCGAATGGACTCCACCATGGCTGAGGCAGAACGGGCACTGATAAATTTTTGCTGGTCGTATCCCTTGACCATGTCCCAGGCCTGTTCAGAATATTTTTCAATCAGGGGAAGGGCCACATCCTCCAGCATCCATTGCCCGTGACGAATATCTTCCCGAATGTGAATATCCCAATAACTGATAGCATTGTCACCCATCCCCAGGCGCGTACCAGCCATCTTGATATTCTGAAAAGCGGAGGGAACAGAAACCTCGGTATATAACAAACCACCGACATAACGTAAAAAGTTTTTCTTACGTTCAGAAAGAAAAAAGCTGTGATTGATATTAGCCAACACTTCCCACGGCACAAGGTCAAAATAAGCTTCCGGTCTGGAATCCATTCCGCATTCTTCCAGCATGGCTGCAAAATAAGTGGAATGCTTTCTGGAAAACTTTCCGCTGCCATACTCTTCCCATAAAATCCGGGTCAGCATCGTCTGCACCTCGTTTCCGACACCCCCAAGCATACGGGAAAGCTGACTTGCTTCCACCAGACCATCCAGAGAACTGATAGCGAGAAAACGCTGATACCCGGCCCTTGAAATTTCATTGCGGATGATCAATCCATCCGAAGAAGGCTCGGGTTGCAGGTCCTCTTCCACGCGATTACGAAGAGCGACACCTAGATCACCGGAGTTCTGCTGGATCACATTACCTTCTTCCCAATCCTGCCATGCCTTTTCAATTTTCAAACGCAAAGAAAACAGAAAACTGGAATCTTCGTTGGCATAATTTTCCAACCCGTCATACCAAAACAGCTTCAAACGGTTGATGCGATAAAGGATCCTCTGCAAAAATAAATGGGCTTGGGGGCAGCCTTCATCATTTTTAAAAGCGTCGGACAACGTTACTTCCAGTTCCGAATTAAAACTTTCAACCTTCTTGGGATTGTCAGCAATGACTCGATCCAGATCATCCAAACCTAACAGCCTTACAAACTCATCCTCCAATTCCTGACATGCAAAATCAAGCGCTGTTGAGTCCGTTTGTGAATTAAAATTCATAAGCTTTGGGAATATAAAGATTAGAATTAGGGCCTGTTTATTTTTCTAACAACCAGAGCCCGACAAACATCTTCACCGTGAGAAGCTTTGCCTCACAGTAATCGTCAAAGACAATAAATAAAGATGTAAAAAGGAATTAACATAAGTACTATAACAAACACCGCCCACAAGGTCAAATCAACCCAGCAGAAAAAGGAGTCACCGCATTGTTTGAAACAAAAAACCTGCAATCCCCAACCCAGTCACTCGAAGAACAGCTTGCCAGCACAGTCAATGAGGGGCTTTCCCTTGAAAACAAGCGTTTACCATCATGGTTGATCTTTGACACCGAAGGAAGTGAGATTTTCAAAAAGATCACGGAACTCGCAGGATATCTTCCCGCCACATGTGAGTTTGAAATTATTCGCAACCATAAAAACAGTATTGCAAAACTCATCACCGACGACACCTTCAACCTCATAGAACTGGGTTCAGGCGATGGATGCAAGACCCGGATTCTTATTGAACATTTGCTCAATGAGAAACTCAACTTTCACTACTTCCCCATTGATATTTCCAACGGAGCGGTTACAAACCTGGTTCGATCATTGGAAGACAGTCACCCCGACACATGCCTGAAGGTTACCGGATTAACCGGAGATTATTTTGACGGACTGGAAGCTATCAGTCGGAACGGCCAAAATCTCGTCCTCTTTCTCGGAGTCAGCCTGAATAATATGGACTCGGATGCAGCCAGATCTTTTCTGAAGCGCCTGAGCGAAACTCTGGGATCCAAAGATTATTTGCTGATCGGATTTGACCTCATGAAAGACCCTAAACTGCTTTACTCTGCCTACAATGATCCACTCTTTGAAAAATTCAATCTGCACCTGCTCGACCGCATTAATCAGGAACTGGGCGCCGATTTCAACAAAGAGCACTTTATGCAACAGGGCCAGTTCAACCCCAACACCCGCGCTGTCGAAAGTTATCTTTACAGCACGCGTGACCAGACCGTACACATCAAGGCTTTAAATAAGGACTTTCACTTCAAAGCATGGGAAGCAATGCAGACCGAGCAGTCCTTCAAATACACGCTTGAAGAAATAGAAAACCTGGCCGCTGAAAACGGATTTGAAGTCGTGAAGCATTTATTTGACTCCCGAAAATATTTTGTGGATTCAATCTGGAAGGTTGCCCGCTAAAGCACACCGACGGTATGGGTGCTATCCTGCTTTTATTGCGGGGTGGTAAAAGAATTTCAACGTCAGGTAGCTATTCTTTTCAGAACGTCCAACGTCAGGCAGGTTCGAGCCTCATTTTTTACCTTGGAAAAACAAATTTCATAAGTTCCCACTTTAGAAAAAGCAAGGTCAAAGGATTCCCCGGAAAGAAACACGGACACCGAAACTATGTCTTTGTGAGCGGAAGGTTTGGTCACAGTCAAATCGTACAGGCTTACCTGAAAGGGGTTGCTCACTTTGACAGGAGTATTTTGATAAACCTCTAATGAATTCGAACCCAAAAAGTCCAAGGAAATCACTCGGGGTTCTGCCTGTCCCAGACTTGTAAAAACGCTCAGTGACAGCAACAAACAAAAAACGACAGCGCGCATATTTTGACCCTCAGGCTAAAACGACTTTCAACCTGATGAGTATAGCGGGAGAGGGAGCCTCCAAACATCAGCGATAAACCCTGTGATCAGCAGGATTACGCCTATATTTATATAAGTCTTTATCCTACAATTTAGTTGTTGAATAGAAGTACCCCCTCTAAGATAATGGTTGAGATGAATATTCCTAATAAATCAAGAAACCTGCATAGAAAACCCGGCATCTACGGGCTCTTAATTTCCCTATTGTTTTTTTGCACTCCAGGTTTGCAGGCCTCCCAGCAGGTCGAGCCAATAAAACCCGGTAAAATCCAGAAAGTTCAACTGTACCCAGATCGAGCAGAGATATTTCGTCAAGCCTCATTACATTTGCCCGAAGGCTCTTCGGATATAGTCATCGGTCCCTTCCCAAGTTCCATAATTACGGATTCCATGAGAATTTCACCGGGAACCGCTTCAACCCTTCAAATAGGTCATTTCTCCATCCAAAAGGCTTATAAAACTCAATTCCTCGACAATTCCATTCAAAAACAGGAGGCACAGGTCGACCAATTGCGTTTGCAACTGAACTCCATCAAGGATGAGTTGAACAATTTGGAGAGCCAGCTAGCCTATATTGAAAACCTTTCAGAAGGAAAAACTCAATCCAATGTTTTGCCCGGGCCTGATTATTGGGATTCCGTGCTGGAATTCAAGGCGACTCGCGGGAAAATACGTAGAGACCGCTACAGAGAAGTTTCTGTCAAATCTGAAATTGCCGAAAAGGAACTCAAGGTTGAAGAAAAAAAATTAGCCGACCTGAAAGCGGGAGTGAAAAAGGAAGTCAACTATATTCATATTAATATCAGATCGAGTCAATCCATTACAGACCACATTGACATCTCTTATCAAATAAAGAATGCCAGCTGGAGCCCCGCATACATGCTCCGCACCGATACCAAAAAAAAATCAATCGAATTTGAATACATCGGAAAAATAAACCAAAGAACCGGTGAAGACTGGGGAGAGGTCTCGTTAGAGCTGACAACCAGTCAACCTTCCCGAGGAACCGCGCCACCAAAGTTACACCCCTGGGTTATAGACTATCCACAGAAGCAGCGTCTTGAGGCTGCAAGATCCCTTGCCTTCTCATCGGAAGAAAGCTCTTCCTTAATGGAAGACAAACAGGGCAGCAATTCTTCAAGGAGAACCAAGGTTATTCAGTCCGGTGTTTCCTCCACTTATCAAATTCGCGAAAAACAGACCATCGCGACCGGAACCAATAACTACCGCGCCCAAATATTTAGTGAGCGTTTCGATGCAGAACTGATATACACGACAATCCCAAAAAATATTGAACGCGTATTTCTCAAAGCCAAAATCCAGAACTCCAGCCCTTATCAGCTACTCCCCGGTCAAGCCGGAAACTTTGTCGATGGAAGTTTTGCTGGAAATTCATGGCTTAAAAATATCGCACCCGGACAGGAAATAGAAACCGGGTTGGGGTTGGATGAATCCGTCAAGGTAGAACGCAAACTTATTAAAAAAGAAGGTGGTGAGAAAGGGATCTTCAATCAAACTGCAAAACAACGTTATATTTTTGAAATCACCTTGGAAAACTTTAAAGACATACCCATTGAGGTTGAATTAAAAGATCAACTTCCTCTTTCCTATCAAGAAGAGATTAAAGTACGCATCGGACAAATCAAACCTGAACCCAACGACATAGACAAACAAAAGCTTCTTACCTGGAACATCCATCTCGCACCCAAAGAAAAGAAAATGATCACTCTCGACTTTCAGGTGGAATATCCTGAAGGGAAAACCGTTCGGGGATTATGAACCTGTTTTATTCATAGGCAGGCTGAAGTGAAAAGTGGCTCCTTGACCTAGTTGGCTATCAACCCCAATACTCCCCTGATGTTCTTCCACAATTCTCTGGGCAATCGCCAGCCCCAAGCCGGAACTGCTCTCACCTGCCGTGGGCCGGGCGCTCAACTTTTGAAAATGCTGAAATAACTGCCCTTGCTCGTCCGGGTCAATTCCCGGCCCCTCATCCTTAACGCTTAGAGTCATAGTCTGCTCATGTGCTTCCAGCTTTACAAAAACCTCTTTATCAGGCGGCGAATACTTCACCGCGTTACTGAGAAGATTATCAACAACTTGCCCGATTCGGTTTGCGTCAAAATAAAATTCAGGAACTTCGTCAAAATCTGCATGGAGCCTGATATTTTTTTTGTCCGCCAAAATCTGTTGCAGATGGATTTTCTCTTCGGCAAGTTTTTCCATTGATGCCTTTTCGAGATTCAGTTTCAACTGACCGCTTTCAATCACCGAGATATCCAGAAGGTTGCTGATCAGTTCCAGCATATTTCCACTGACATTTTTAATGGTTGTTAAAAACTCCTGCCGGGTATCCTCTTTGACTTGCGATCCTTTGTCTAAAAGAAACCTGGAATAGCCGCGAATGGAAGCAAGAGGATTTCTGAGATCGTGCGAAGCCATCCCAAGAAATTTATTTTTCAAATCGTTCAACTCAACAAGCTTCTTGTTTGCCAGGGTCAGTTCTTCTGTGCGAACCCGAACCTCATTCTCCACAACGCGGGTCCGTGACGCCATTATTTCGATGATAACAGAAAGAAACAACGCTCCTGAAAAAATGGCCACCCCCACCCAGAACGCATTCAAGGTTTGTGGCCCGTCGCGAAATTCCTTTGTCGCCTGCCAAACCAGAAACCATCGACGATTGGAAACATTAACAACGTTGGTGATCTTCATAGCCGGGTTCTTCAACGAACTGCCATAAAGCAGGTTTTCCTCAACCAGTTCGCCTTCTTCATAAACGGTCAAGTTCATCCCTTTGGGAATATATCGACTGACCATCTGGTCGATCATGTCCTGCACCCGGTATATGCCCAGCACAAAACCTTTTAGATGCTCTCGCCGTTCTTCAGTGCGTTCTGCCTTTTTATTATAGAGAGGAGCCAGAATAATGAGATCCGCTTGCGACCGGGCATTGGGAACCTGCCCAAAACGCGAGGCAGCAACCGCCCTGCCCGTATCTCTGGCAGCATTGGCAAGCTTCAACAATTGTGGGTCAGAGGCCAGATCAAATCCCAACACCTGTTCATTATTTGGAAGCGGCTCCGAATAATGCACCGGGAAATATTCCTGCCTCGCTTCGGAAGAACCAGAAATCCCAAAAATACGAAACCCCGCATATCCAACAGCACGGGTGATACCTTCGAACCCTTCCCTTTCAGAGTGGTCTATGCGCGGAACCCATTCAAACGCCTGAATGAAAGGATGATTTCCTAAAAGTGGCTGAACATAAACTCCGAACTCTTCCCGACTTACAAACTCCGAAGAACGGTAAAGAGAAATGATGCCTCCCAATTCCCTTTTCACCACTTCGAGTTCACCGGTTAAAATTAGAGTGTCTTCCAGGACCTCCTGCTCCAACTCATCGAACCAGACTTTCTCGGCCCGGTCGCGGACAATGCCCCAACTCGCCACAGCCAAAATCAATCCCACTATCAGTACACCTTTGGTCTGGCTTGCTAATGATCCCATTTCACCTTCCCCTGAAATTACGAACGCTTTCAGTTTATCATTTTTTTCTTAAAATTAACCGAGTACGCTACAATTGTATAATGGCTAATGAATTGATATTTGTAGTCGATGACGATGCCCCGCTAAGAGGCTTGATGAGAGCGCTTCTGGAAGACCAAGGCTACGCCGTGCAGGATTTCGAAAGCGGCAATGCTTTGCTCTACTCGCTCGACGAAAGCCCTTCTCTGATCCTGCTCGATGTGATGATGCCCGGACTCGATGGAGTGGAAACATTGAAACGCATCAAAGCCACGCGCCCGGACATTCCGGTCATCATGCTGACCAGTGTTGACAAGGTGGAGACTGCCGTGGAAGTTATTAAGCAGGGCGCCTACGATTATTTATTGAAACCTGTCGATGAGCCCCGCCTGTTCACCTGTCTGGATAAAGCTTTTGAACAAAGAAACCTTGCCCGCAAGGTCCACCACCTGCAAGGCGAAGTGGACCGTCTATCCGGCAAGGATGGCATAATCGGCAAAAGCGAAGCGCTGAATGAAGCCCTGAAAAAAGTTCATCAGGTCTCTGCCAGCAAAGCCGGTGTTCTCATTCTCGGCGAAACCGGAACCGGCAAAGAACTCATCGCTCGCGCCGTCCACCGCAACAGTTCCTACGCCACCGGGCCTTTTGTTGACATCAATTGCGGAGCCATCCCTGAAACGCTACAGGAAAGCGAATTGTTCGGCCATAAAAAAGGCTCTTTCACCGGAGCAACCGAGTCGCGTCCGGGAAAACTGGAACTGGCAGATGGTGGTACCCTGTTTCTCGATGAAGTGGCAGAAATGAGCCCCGCCACCCAGGCAAAACTACTGCGCTTTCTACAGGAAAAAAATTTCGAGCGCATCGGCGACAACCAGAAAATCAAGGTCGACACCCGGGTGGTCTGTGCGACCAATAAAGATCTTAAAACTCTCATCGAAAAAGGAAGCTTTCGCGAAGACCTCTATTATCGTATCGCCGTTTTCCCCATCGAAGTCCCAGCGCTGCGTGATCGGGTTGAGGATATCCCCCTTCTCTGCACTCACTTCCTCAAAAAATATCAGAATGATATTGGCAAGGAAGTCCATTCGATCAGTGACGAAGCCATGCGAATTTTGCAGGATTATTCATGGCCGGGAAACATCCGCCAATTGGAAAACACTCTTTACCAGGCCATGATCGTCACTTCCTACGACACCATCGATGCTGACTGCCTGCCGGAAGGAGTCTTCGACTCTTCAACCCCTGCTAATGAGAAGATCAACGAGAAAGCTGCCAACGATTCCCCAAGCCTCTATCATGATGTGGTCAAGCAAACCTTGAAGCAGGCCTTGGAGAAAACCGGCGGAAACATTCCCGGTGCAGCCAGAGAATTGGGTATCAGCCGAAGCACGTTTTACCGTATGCTGAAAAAATACCAATTGACCTGACATCGTCCCATTTTGGCGTCCCACAATGGGACGATCCCATCCCGAAATGGCATTCGTGGACTCCGCATTCCCCTTCCCTTCCCAGCACCTATTTTTAAACTCCTTGTAAAGCCTTAAGTTAAAGCCTTTATTTTTTGCCCCGGCCCTTCCGGCACAGGCTTTGCTCTGTATAGAGTTGAAAGATCCGAAAGGAAGGCACTCATGAAAAACTCAAACGCAAAGATATCTCAACCTGTTGGTGTCGGATTGCAACACCTCGACCCGCTTTCAGTCCTCGCTGAGCGCAAACAGAGGTGTGCATGCATCCAGCGGATGCCTTCCCCGCTGGATGCAGTTGGGGCCGGGAGTGTGACCTCCTTTTCCCGGCCCCACCCCCCCCAACGGGAAAAAGCTTATCAAACCGGAAAAAATGTAGAGGAGAAACCATCATGAAAAAAATTAACTTAATCGCAATCACCACCTTAGTTACGCTGGCTCTGGCCAGTAGTGTTCAGGCAAAAAAATTAGACTATGAAGAAATGCAGGTTTCTAATGGCGGGTCCATTTCAGGAAGCATCATGTTCAAAGGCGCGGTTCCCGCTCCGATTATGGAAGATTTGAATAAAGGCAAAAATGCCGAGTTCTGCACCACTCATCCAGACACCAAAGAGGGGGGAATCCGACCCCGGCAAAAAGTTGTCGTTCACGATGGAAAACTTGAAAACGCGGTGGTGTTGATCGAAAGCATCAGCAAGGGAAAAGCATGGTCAAAAGAGACGGTGAATTTCGATTTCCGGCAATGCGATATTTTCCCCAAGGTAACTGTCGTCCGAAAGTCTCCCAAAGAAATTAACGAAGGTTTAGTAATGGTGACCAACAAGGACGAGAACACCTTGCACAACCCGCACGGTTATTCCGTTAATGGCGCCAACCGAAAAACGCTGTTCAACAAACCGCTTCCGTCAAAAGGTTCTGTGGCTGATGTCACAAAATCGCTCAAACGCTTCAAACCGAAAAAGGATTCCCATTTCTTCCTGCAATGCGATCAGCACAACTATATGGAAGCCGATGCACGAATTGTCTGGAATCCTTACTACACCGTAAGCACTAAAGACGGCTCCTTCACGCTGGATAATATTCCAGCCGGGAAATATAAAGTCACAGCATGGCACCCGTATGTTGGGGAAGTGACTCAGGAAATTACGGTGGCAGATGGCGCAAAAACCAGCGCCGACTTTGAGTTAGCCACTAAATAATTAAACGATTATGAGCATTCATTACTTTGAAAGAGGAGAAAAGAAAATGAAACGAACTATCATACTGACCATAGCCAGCATATTGTTATTCACAGCCACAGCCTGGGCAGCCAGTAACTGCCCGCAACCCCGAAAAACTAAATCGGCTCCGTCTAACATCGCGGCTATGGACCATACCGCCAAGGCCGATGCGGCAAAGGGGAAAAAACTCTATGAAAAAGGCGCCAAACCTCTGGCCTGTAAAATGTGTCATGGGGAAAGTGGTGACGGCATGGGTAAACTGGGCAAAGCCCTAAAACCCAACCCGCGCAACTTCACCTGTAGCGCAACCATGAAAGATGTTTCTGCCGGACAAATGTTCTATATCATCAAAAATGGTTCAGCCAGCACCGGAATGGTCGCTCATGGAAAGACGCTGAAGGATAACGAGATCTGGGACGTGGTGAAATACATCCGCCAAACCTGGGTCCACTAGCCACTAGGCGTGGGGCCAGCGAGAAACAAGACTACACTTTGAGGAAAGTTTAACGAGGAGACCGGGGATAGGCTATGGCCTGTTCCCGGTTTTTTATTTTTGTTCTGGTTGTGGTGGGTTTAGTTTTTCCAGTTCATATTTTTCGACCAGACCATCCAACCTCATATTAAACGCTGCCGACTGAGTATGCTCCCGGCCCCATTCGCTACCTATCACACCCGCTTCTCGGCTGATGAGGGGCATCTTTTCTTTCCACTCATCCCAGAAAGGTGTCTCAAACATGGTGATGAGTTTCTTCACCGTCTCGTGCGACATGTGCTTGTCATAAACCGGTATCACCCGCTCTACCAGATCATCCATTTCCTTTTTGCCAAGCAGTTGATTGAATTCTTCCCAGAACGCTTCGGGAACATTGGGGAAGGTCCCCGTAACCATCATTGACACATTGTTCAAGAGAGAGTCATGCATATAGACCAACTGGTCCAGAATGCCGGATACTTTGAGCAGTTTCCTGATGTCTTCAGCTTTTTCTGTTTCGGAAAAAACCGGATTAGCGGTAATCCATAGCAGAACAACCAATGTCAATACCCCGGCTGTAATTTTTTTCCTGTCAATTCCCATTCATATCTCCAACTGTTCAGCCTTTTTTAAGCTCTTGCAATGCAGAAATTGCCGCAAGCGAACCGGCATGAGGCAACTCATATTCCTTGCCGACAAAACTTTTACCTCCCACTTTAATCACAACCTGCCACATTTGATCCTCTACCAGATAGCTGGCTCAAAACCCATATCCAGATTTACAAAATAGGCGCCGACGTGCTCGAAAAAAGCGTTATGGTCGGTCGAGAATTTCGGGATACTGACTGCCGGATAGTTGCTGATTTCCTCTAGATGCATCTTAATGGGCAAGTCATTCCCAGACCAGTGTTTCCAACCCATATACAAAGCTAGTAACACGTCCAACTCCGGCCCTGAGTTTTTTTGGCACAGGTAGCCTTCTAAAATCATTTTTGGTCATTTTTTCTCTCCCCGTACAAATCTGGTGTCCAGACTACCATGGACGCGAACCGCTGGCACTCAATTTTTCGAGCCTTTTCACCTCTTGACGAAAGAGCAATCAGCAATTAGCCTAGTGTCTTCAAATATCTTTCTCTATCAAAGCCTTGTTATGAATACGGAAAAATCGAGAGCCGAAAACTCTAAAAAAAGTCTGCAAAAAGCCGACTTCACCGGAGCTGATTTAAAGGAAGCGGATTTAAGTTCTGGGGTTCTGGTCGAAGCCTGTTTCAAAGATGCCGACCTTAGTGAAGCCGACCTCTGTGATGCTGATGTCAGTTCCGCCAGCTTTGAAGGAGCCCGACTCCACAGAATCCTGCTACACCGATGCCGGGGTCGGAACGCCAATTTCACCCGGGCCATCCTGACCCAAGCCAATCTGGTCGAGGCCAATCTGATTGGCGCAGATTTCAGTCATGCCAATCTGAAAGAATCAGATATTGAGGGGGCCGATTTAAAAAACACCCAATTTAAAAATGCCAATCTCAGCGACACCAATATGACAGGCGTTTTTTTATCCAACGCCGATCTTTCTGGTGCCGATTTCACCAACGCCGACCTCATCGCCGCTGATCTAACAGACACCGACCTCACCGGCGCCAATTTTGAAAACAGCTATATGAACCACGCCGACCTTTCTGGTGCCAACCTCAAGCAAGCCAAAAACCTCACCTCTGACCAGATCGAAACCACCTTCATCACCCGGGAAACCCTTTTACCCGACACTATGCCCATCGAATGGATTTCAGATACAGAATACGAATTTGGCTGAGTTTCCACCTCTAATTTGAGGGAATTAAAGTCCCTCTTTGTGTATCTGTTATTAATAGATGGACAAATAATTTCAGGTGCCGGGTCACACACCGTCGCCTGTTCAAAGGGAAAGGATGTGACAATCATGGAAGACAGAACCGCTGTTGAAATCATGACGCGCCCGGCAATCTCAGCCAAGAAAAATGCCTCCGCCAGAGATATCGCACTTCAATTTATCAGTGAGCAGTATAGTGGAATGCCTGTCACCGAGGCCGATGGCACAGTCATCGGCATTGTCACGGAACTCGACATCCTGAAAGCCGTTAACGATGGACACGAACTGGCACGCATCACCGCAGGGGACATCATGACCCCGGATGTTGCAACGGTAAAGCTGGAAACACCCATTACTGAAATGATTAAAATAATGGAAGAGTTCCATATCATCCGGCTGCCAGTCGTCAAAGATGGGAAACTCGTGGGAGTGGTTTCCCGTGGGGATATCATCAGGCATCTTGTTGAACCGGAGTTCATGAGCAATATGTAACCAGCGTGACGCTGGACCCAGTTGGCAATGGCTCGTTGAGCCGAGGACACGCTTGCCCGCAAAGATAAAAACATTGCTATCTGACCCTGCGGCGAGCAGCACTCCGCGGAGGAGTGAGGAGAGTTTGGGAGAGCTTATGGTCGCTTGGCTTTTATTCTCTCCCAAACTTTCTGAGCCCGTTCCAGTTGTGAGAGGTCGTCGATCTCGGCCCAGCCCAATCCCTCCATCTTTAAAAAATGAATGGGGTGTTCGCTTGCGACTCCAACCATGCAATCCATGTCGTAACTGAGCTTGGGGCTTGACTCCGCAATTCGTATTAACCGGGCATAGAGTTGTTGGGAAATTTTTGCAATGCCAATATACTCTCCAACAGAATCTTTTATTTCATCGCGATTTTTTGAGATCCGAGTAACGCAATTTCCAACCGCTTCCACATAAACCTCATCCCCGGCATTTGTCGTTCCCGACAATAGTAAACAATCGCTGAAAGGCGCATTTAAAATTCCAGTGATCGCGGCAGGATCATAAACCAGATCTGATTCCAGCAGAATAAAATCCGCATCGACAAAATCCCGGGCACACGCAAGCGAGGCCATGGTACCGGTTTCAGCAAACCTGGCATTTTCAACGGTTCTGATTTCGGGGTAGGTGTCCGCAAGGTTCTCATAATACTCACCCTTATACCCGGTGACGATCATAATTTCTTGAATCCCGCAGGCGATCAGGGCTCGCAGAGAATGTTCAATGAGGGAACTTTCGCCAAGACGTATGAAACCTTTAGGAATATTCTCGCCCATTTCCTTTAGCCGCAACCCCATGCCAGCGGCGAGGATAACTGCTTTCGTGATAACTTGACTCATTCAATTATATTTATAGACAGATTAGGTTCCTGACCGGACCTTAAATAAGTGATCGCCCGATCCAGTTGTTGATGACTGCCAAAAAGAATGAGTATATCTCCCAACAGGACGGCAAACTCAGAGCCCGGATTGGGGTGGGGTTTATTTTTTCGCACCACCGCGATGACCACCGCCCCCGTTCGTTCAGTAATATTCATATCCCTCAGCATCTTCTCACGCGCCCAACTGTCATGCACAACCAAAAAAGATTCGGTGAGAGTCGCCGTGAGATAGGTGGAAAACTTTTTCAGGCTCTCGGTGTTTAAAGACAGCCCCCGGAACATGCTGTAACCTTCCAGCCGAATCAGTTCCACCTGTTGCTCGATGATATTATTAGGAATGTGGTAGTCGCGCAAAACCCGTGAAAAAATTTCTATGGAAGTTTCAAACTCTTCCGGGATCACTTCATCGGCTCCCGCGGCTTTAAGTTCTTCAACCTGAGCCGTCAACCGGGTTCGAACCATGATCTTGACTTCGGGATTGATCTTTCTGGCAAGACGCACGGCTTTTTCCGTCACCGCGTAATCCGGGATCGAAAACACGATCATCCGTGCCTCCTTCAACCTCGCCCGGCTTAAAGTTTCTTCCTGAGTACAATCACCGTAAAGAGTGCTGATACCTTCCGTCAAAGCCCGTTTTATCTGCTCGCCATCCAGATCCAGAACCATGAAAGGAATCTGCGTTTCAAGAAGCACTTGGGCCAGAGTTCGACCTCCAAGTCCATAGCCCACAATGATGACATGGCCTTTAAGCCCGGGAACCGGGTCGTTGTTCGAATCGGTTTCTGCCGATTTCCACTGGGAAAATATTCTTATGGAAAGCGCCGAGGAAGCCTGAATCAACAAAGGCGCGAAAAGCATGGAAAGAATCGAAACAATGAGCAACAGTTGGTATTGATGGGAATCAAGCAAACCTTGATCCAATGCCATCGCAGAAAGGATCAGGGAAAACTCCCCCACCTGCGCCAATCGCATCGCCACCACAAAAGAAATCCGTAGTGGCACCCGCACCAGCAAACAGGCCAAACCTGCCAACCCTCCTTTAACCAGAACCACCACGACAAAAAGCCCCAGGCAAAGCCAGACAGAGCCCGCCAGCACCTGAACTTGTAGAAGCATGCCGACTGAAATGAAAAAGATACTGCTGAAATAATCCCGCAGTGGAAGAATATCGAGAATAATCTGGTGGTTGTACTCGGACTCCGAAATAATCATTCCAGCGATCAAGGCACCCATCGCAAGGGTCAAACCCATTTTCTGCGACACCCAGCCCGTAGCAAGAATGATAAACAATACCGATAACGTGAGGTGCTCTTTATTTCCGACCCGGGCAATCCAGACCAGGGCCTTCGGAACGATCAACCTGGATAGAAAAAAAATCGCCACCACCGCTGCTAGCGACTTGACCATAGCAAGCGCAAAGTCTGCGCTGGAGTTGACCCCCGACTGGGCAAGAAGGGGCAGAAGAAGCATAATGGGAACCACACATAGATCCTGAAACAGGAGAGTGCCGATGCAAAGCTTTCCGTGCAAGGTATCGATCTCGGCACGGTCAGTGATCATTTTCAGAACGATGGCCGTACTGCTCAAAGCCACAATCAGTCCTAATGCGATGCTCTGGTTTTGCTGAAACCCCATCTCCCTGAAAACGAACCAGACAAAAGCCGTTGTCAGGCCCAGTTGCAGACCACCAACACCCATAACCATACCCAGGTTTTTGAGCAGACGCCCGAGAGAAAACTCCAGACCAATGACAAACAGAAGCAGGATCACCCCGATTTCGGCCAAATCCTTGACCGAAGTGACATCAGAGATCAGCTTTAATCCATACGGACCGATCAGAACCCCGGCAATGAGGTAGCCCATAACCGAGGGTAGTTTGATTTTGTGGAAAAACAGGTTGATCGGAAGGGAAACCAGCAGGAGTATAGCTAAGTCTTCAATTAAATGAACCATACGCTCATCATAACATGAGAAATAGAACCCACACTAGAAACAGGAAGCCCCTGTTCCTCCTGACAGGAACAGGGGCTTCCAAGTGAAGCTGAGGTCAAACAAACGGGAGACCTGGACGTATCCCGAATCTGAATCTAAAATTTAATCGTTAGCAAAACGCAGAGCGAGGGCAAAGTCTTCCAACCCGTCCTTCTGCGCAATGGCCGCGATATTCGAATATGCGTCACGTCGGTCGATGGATTGAGCTGTCATGGATGAATCATCCAAACCATCCCGGACCTTGCTCACCAGATCCTCAAGGATGTACTGAAATCCTCCCTGATCTAACGCGCACTCAACATTTCCCCAAAAATTGGCTACCGGGTCTTTCATGATCCGATCCCCCTTAAAAAATGGTTACAAAAATACCGTTTTCCCAGAAGAAAAACTTTACCCAACTAACCTATCGGTCATAAGGAGGGAATCTTCAGCCTGATCTGCCCCCAGTACAGGATTCATGACAAATTGAGGGCCGGCTCAGGAACTTCGAGGAAAAAACCCCGCAAATGTAACCGAAGACTCCAACTAATTTTTTAAGAATGCAATAACTATAAAGAAATCAACTACTTTTGTCAATAACTTTCTAGATAAAATTTGTCTAATTTTGTCTAGAAAGACTATTAACCCTTATTTTATAATAAGTTATAAATATATTTTCTAACCCAAAAAAAATATACACCTGCGCGATAACTAATTGATTTTAAACAAGTTACCGACAGTCTAGGGTGGATGTAAAGCAAAGAGGCCGATTTAGGCTATATAATTAAGCGGGAAATTATGTAGATAGAGCGGGATGGACCCCGGCTTAGAGGGTGACCCTTGCATAACCCGTCTTTGCGAGGAGCGACAGCGACGAAGCAATCCAGAAACCTGGATCGCCGCGCTCCTTACAGTCGCTCGCGACGACGAATTGTGTAGTTTTTAATAGTCAGGCGGGTGGGGTTAAATGATAGGTTATGCAAAGCTCTCCTAAGAGACGAGCACTAAATCATTTCATCATTCAAAATAGCTGGCACCACAACCTTCCATTTCACAGATCTCCACCCGTTTCACGCGGGTAGTTTGTGAACTGACTTGCTCCTTGAGCTTGAGGAACAACCAGCGGGCAATGTTTTCGGCAGAGGGGTTTAACTCATCAAAAGGGGGGATTTCGTTGATATTTTGATAATCCAGTTTGCTCAGAATCTCTTCCACCATCTGTTTTAATTTCACAAAATCAATGCCGACTCCCATAGCATCCAATTCATCTGCCTCGACGGTAACCTGGGCCGACCAGTTATGGCCATGGAGATTTTCGTATTTACCGTCATACAGCCTGAGTTGATGAGCCGCAGAAAATCCGGTTTTGACCGTTACTTCGTACATGTTTGACTCCGTATAATTTTAAAAACTTATTTTATTAAAACTTCATCAATACAATCACGCGCCGTATTCATCATGACCGCTATCTCTTCTTCGGTGATGACCAGAGGCGGGATGAAATACACCACATCCCCCAGCGGACGCATGAAGACTCCGCGCTTCAATCCTTCAAGGTAGACCTGATAGCCCACACGCTTTTCATAATTGAACCGTTCTTTACTCTTGCCTGTTAGTTCCATTGCCGCGATCATCCCCGTCTGCCTGAACTCTCCTTCGATTCCATCGAAGGCTTGTTCTCCGCATTCTTTCATGGCGGCGATTTTTGGGTTCAGCGTTTCCAAAAAATTATTTTCCGTCAGCATAGACAAGGTTTCGTTAGCCACAGCACAAGCCAGAGGATTCGCCGAATAGCTATGACTGTGGATGAACAATTTCAGGTCACGGTGGTCGCCGTAAAAAGCGGAATAAATTTCATCACTGGTCAGTGTGGCGGACAGGGGAAGATAGCCCGAGGTGATCCCTTTGGACAGACACAAAAAAGTCGGATTTAGATCGTGTTCCCCGCAAACGAAAAGCGAACCGGTGCGCCCGAAAGCCACAGCGATTTCGTCAAAGATCATATGAATGCCCAGCGATTCACAGGCCCATTGCAGTTTTTTCAAATAACTTGGCGGATACATCATCATCCCTGCCGCGCCCTGAACCAAAGGCTCAACAATCACCCCGGCAAGGGAGTCGGAGTTTTCACTCAAAGCTTTTTCCATCGGCTCAAAACATTCGGCGTTACAACTTTCACGCTGTAATCCATAGGGACAACGAAAACAGTCCGGGCCCTGTACCGGCAAATGTTCAGCGAGAACCTTTTCAAACTTTGTCCTGAAAATTTCCAGGCCACATACAGAAAGAGCGCCCAGTGTTTCTCCGTGATATCCGCCCTTGAGGTACGCAAACTTTATTTTTTGTGCTTTGCCTTTTTGCTGCCAGTATTGCAGGCTCATTTTCAGAGCCACCTCCACCGCCGTGGAACCATTGTCGGAAAAAAATACTTTATCAAGTCCGGCAGGTGACAAGTCCACCAGAGTATCCGCCAGATCAATGGCAGGCTGATGGGTGATACCGGCAAACATCACATGCGCCATTTTTTCCAACTGCCGGGTCAAAGCCGTATTGAGCCGGGGGTGATTATGCCCGAACAGGTTGACCCACCACGAAGCGATCACATCCATATACCGGTTGCCTTGCCGGTCATAGAGGTAGATGCCCTCTGCCCTCTCGACCAGTATGGGCGGTGTTGTTTCAGTGTCCTTGTGCTGTGTGCAAGGGTGCCAGACGCGATGAAAATCGCGGACAAGGTCGGATTTAATTTCAGCAGTCATGTCTCATCATAAATTGTATCGGGTCGGAGAGAACTCAAGAATCTCATCATCAAGAGTATCCCGGATCACGTTGGACATATATTCCGCCTGGTTTGGAGTCAGCAAAATCCCGTTTCGGTAATGACCGGAAGAATAAAATAAATTATCATATCTGCCGCTTTTCCCCATAATGGGCATGAGATCTTCAGCCGCAGGACGCAGGCCCGTCCACGACTCAATCAAAGGCGCTGTTTTAAGTGCGGGCAGGATCTCTGCTGCGGAATCAATCAGCCGGTCGATCACTTCGTCTTCTATGGACGCATCAAAACCCCGGTCTTCCATGGTCGAGCCGATCACGAATCCGTTGCCCTCTCGCCAGGGCGCGATATAAGTCATGCGTCCATGCAGAGTGTAGTCCATAAAGTGATCGTCCAACTGCACCCGGCACATTTGCCCTTTGATCGGTTTCAAGGGAATAGAAACCTCCAACACGCGGGCCAACTGAGAAGACCAACTGCCTGACGCCAGAACAAACTTCTGCCCGACAATATTTCCCGAATCCGTCACCGCCGATGTTATGGCCGAACTCTTGCGGATAAAACCCGAAACGTTTGCCTCCAGAACATGAACCCCCAGTTTTCTGGAAGCCTGCATGAGCGAGTCGTGCATTTGCCGGTTATTGACCTGCCCTTCCCCAACCCACATCACCTCGCCACAGTCTTTCGATAAATAAGGCGCTTTCTGGCGAACCTTTTCCCCGCTCCATATTTCATGCGGGATATTTTCGCGGGTAAAAAATGCCTTTCGCTCTTCCCAGGTTTCACGGTAACTGGACGAGGGCATCAAAGAACCCGCCGCCGAAAAATGAACCGGAACGCCACTGACTGAAACCAACTCTGCAAGGAATTTGGAGAATTTATCCAGCGAATCCCGGCAAAACCCGAAAAACCGGTCTGCCTTGTCGCATTCGCAAAAAGGGGCCAGCATTCCTGCTGCGGCCCGTGACGCCTGAAGGGAGTTGACCGGATCGCCCAAAACCGCGATTTTCAGGTGCGGAGCATCCTGTTTAAGGCGAAAAGCAATGCTATGGCCAATGACTCCCGAGCCAATCACCACAATGTCAAAATTAGCGTTATCCATATATCCCCTCTGTTCAGGCATAAATCAACCTTGCCTTATAGCATCAAGCCCCTTGCGACTTCAAACCCGATTATGATAGTTTAGAAAGCAAATTGGCACTAAATTATTTATCTCAAATCCAAACCCTACGGGTTTTTTCCTGAAAGCCGCTATGAACGAAAAAACAGAAGAAAGTCCGGCCAGTCCCGATACCGAGAGTATGGGAAAACGCATTGATCCCATTCTTGAACATCTGGAGGTAGAAGGTGCAGAAGTCGACAAGGCACTCATTCGCAAACGTTTCATAGATATCTGGGAGTATGAAAAAGGCGACACACTGGATGCAGAAGAACAATACCTCACCACCGTTGCGGCTTTCATCTACAATGCGCATAATGTGCTGGATGATGCCAATATAAGAATGGATAAAGCCAGGGTAGCGATCGTCTCAGCACTTGCAGCATGGAAAAAACCTGAGCGCGACAAATTGATCGAGAAAGAAAAGGCCTCTGAAAATCCATTTAAAACTTTCGTCGAAAACCACCAGCCCGAAGTGGACACGACCCATACTTGGAAACATTTTCTTCTGGACCATAAAAAAGTCGAGGAAAAAAACTGGGTCTATAAAATGAAGCGGTGCTGGTTTGCCGAGTTTTATATTCGCTTTGGCAGAACCGACTATATTCAAACGGCCTGCGCTTTTGACAAAATCCCCTGGGACGCTCGGGAGGATTATGTCGATTTAAAATTGAGCAACCTGTTCGCCCAACTGGGTCAAGTTTGCCAATTCGATTACAAACCTAAAAAAGACAAATAGCCCCACTCCCGTGGGAGGGGACTGGTCAATAACCCGTATAGCTGCGACCACCTTTGCTCGCTAGAGAGAGTCATTTCAATTTGCCACCGGCGGCTCGCCGGTTGCCCGCTGGCCTCACGCCTGGTGACCCCAATCAAGAATTTTGCTTACTACATCAGCGGTCATGGATACGGACATTACGCCCGCTCCATCCCGGTTCTACAACAGCTCGTTGCCGATTTCAACGTACATATAAAATCGGAAATCCCCGAATCTTTGTTCACCCAATGCCTCGGCGAAACGTTCCACCATTGGACTCAACCTGTGGACACGGGATGCCAACATTCCAGCTCACTTAAAGTTGACGCTGAAGAAACATTCAGAAAATTTAAAACTTTCCAAAGCCGAGCACCCATAAACGCGGAAAAAATCTGGCTGCAGGAAAATCAAGTGGACATGGTCTTATCAGATATCGCCAGCATGCCTGTCAAGGCGGCGCATGATCTTGGCATCCCATCTATCCTGATCGGCAATTTCACCTGGCACGATATTTACAGCCACCTCCCCGGCGCTGAAAAACAAAAACCTTTACTGCAAACTCTGGCAGAAGAATATGCCTCGGCAGACCTGCACATTCTCCCGCAATGTCATTTGCCGCCGACACTGATTAGAAAGAGCAAAGAAGTCGGGTTCCTCGCCCAAAAAGGTCAGGTCATCCGCAATGACATCGAGCAACATCTGAACCTCTCTTTTTCCGGCAAAACTCTGGTCTTTATATATCTCGGAGAATATGGCGCCGGTTCGGTGTTGTGGGAGAACCTGTCGCAACACAAAAACTGCCTGTACCTGACCCGTGACCTGATCGAGCCGTCGGTGCCCGGCCTCTATATTTTAGATGACCGATTCAGTTTTCCCGATCTCATTGCCAGCGTTGATGTGGTGTTGACCAAAGGCGGTTACTCCACTCTGGGCTCGGCTTTCGCTAGCCACAAACCGGTTATCACCTGCGGACGTCAGGACTTTCATGAATTTGAGGCGATTCGCGAATATTTACTAAAAACCCAGACAGGAGTTATTATTACAGATGAAGACTTTTATCAAGGCAACTGGCAGGCAGCCATCAAGGCAGCCCTGAGTTTAACCGTTAAGGATAAAGTCCCTTTAAACGGGGAAATCGAAATATTAGAAACTGTACGTCAGATACTTTCATGAATATTCCCGACATCACCCTGATCATCACCAACTGGAACGGCAGAGAGCTTCTGCGCGAGTGCCTGCCCAGCGTTCTCAAGTCTGTCGCCTACGATAAAAAACGCTCTTATGAAATCATGGTGGTGGACGATTGCGGCTCCGATGACAGCCTGGAAATTCTGGCTCGGGAGTTCCCCGCCGTTCGGGCGGAAAAAACTCCCGTCAATTATGGATTCCATGGCGCCAATAATTACGGTGCCAGTTTGTCCCGATCACGCCTCATCATGCCGATGAACAACGATATAAAACTGGATGAAGATGCCCTCTACCATCTCGCCGAACACTTTGAGAATGATAAAGACACCTTTTCAGTCAGCGGAAAATTCTACGCCTTCGATGGAACCACATTTCTCTATGGCAACCGCGGCGGTTATTTTCGCCATGGCCATTTTTATCTTTACGAAAAAGAGCCGGATGACTCCAGCCAAACTCTGTTTGCCTGCGGCGGCGCCTTCATGGTCGACCGGGAACGCTATCTGAAGCTGGGTGGATTCGACCCCCTCTATCATCCCCTGTACTATGAAGAGATTGACCTCTCGTACCGCGCCCTTAAAAGAGGATGGGAGGTGCTCTACGAACCTAAATCTGTCGCCTATCACAAAGTGCAGTCCACCATCACCCGACAGGAAAATAAAAAACAGATCGGGTTGATCTCAGCACGCAACAATTATCTTTTTGTCTGGAAGAATATTCTCGACCGGCCGTTGACGAATCAGTTCCTGTTTTATATTCCACTGTTTCTGATTCGTGATCTCTTCCGGTTGAAAAGCCGGTTCTGGGTCGCTTTTTATATGGCGTTGAAACGACTGCCACAAATTCTCAAAGCGCGAAGGCGGGAAAAGTCGGATGTGATTTTCAGCGACCACGAAATTTTACAGCGCATCAACCGGGCCTTGCCCGGAGGAAATGAGCAATAGCTATTCTGGCAACTTATCTCGGCTTAACGAGCCAGTGATCCATTTACCCCCGCTGGGCATGAAACTAATGATGGGGTATCATAGCCTCCCCTGCTAAGGGGCCTGAATCTTATGGCAAAAATCGGAATATTCTGCAAAGCATCTTTCTCTCACGGCATGGGCCATTTGGTTCGTCAATCTTATATCGCAAAAGTCCTGCTGGGCCAGGGACACGAAATCACCTTCTTCATTCCCGACTACCCGCCCGCCCAGCTCTGGCTGGATCGATGCGGATTCCCCCACCAGATTTCAAACGACAAGGAAATAGTTTGCAGCAATCTCATCATCCTGGATATTCAAGACACCACAGTGGACTTTGTCAAAGATATCCGTCAGGGCAAACAAAGGGTAGTCAGCTTTGAGGACCTTGGCGAAGGTCGCAACCATGTTGACCTGCTGATCGACTGCAATCTCGATGAAGAAAAATCAACGACCTTACCCGTTCAGACTCTTTTTGGCAACAAGTATGCCGTACTCGCGCCAGAGTTTGAAACGCTTCATTCTAAAAAACGTGAATTCAAAGAGCCTATAGAATCCATTTTGATCACTTTCGGAGGCACCGACCCGCATTGCCTGACACCAACACTTGCCGAAAAGCTTTTACAGATTCAGCCCGACCTTTGCATAACCCTGCTCGCTGGCCCCGGAAACAAAAACATTTCGGCCCTGAAAGAACTGAAAACGCAGAAAGTAAAACTGTTGGAGTCCACTTCAGAAATGGCGCAAACTCTGTTCACTCACGACGCCGTGTTCTGCGCCGGGGGTATCACCCTGCATGAAGCCATGGCGGTGGGAACGCCAGCCTTTGTCATCAACCAGATTGATCATCAGGCAGACAAAGCCAACCGCGCCGAAAAACACGGTGCCGCCATAAACCTTGGCATGGCAGATTGCTGGGACGAAAACCGCCTGCCCGAAATTCTGCAATCCACTCCCGAGACACTGGATGAAATGTGCCAAGCCGGAAAAAATCTAATCGATGGAAAAGGGTTACAACGAGTGGTGGATGCCATTGAGGAGTTCCTCCGCAGGTAATGAGCAATGGCTCGTCAAGCCGAGACAAACTCTTACTCGCCAGCAAAAGTTATTGTCAATTGCCACCGGCGGTTAGTAGCGGTTTAGTCTTTTTAGGAATGCCTGCCCCGAATCAGGGATCTTGATACCTTCCTGTCCTGAAAGTAGACTGCGGTTGGAAACTGCTTGCTGGTAATACTCGTAATTGGCGTTCTTGTCGGAAGAAATGACCGTGCCGTCAAAGGAAAGCCCGGCGAACAATCCCTTGATGCGGGAATAAGCTAAAATATCATTTTCGCTGAGAATCTTGTCCAGGTTCAAGTCCAGAGTTCTTCCCACCGGCCCGAATGCGACCTGCGGCCCCTTTCCCAGACTGAATTGTCTTTTGAATAATTGTTTGAGTCCGGTATTGGTC
>ERZ889078.921-NODE-921-length-24733-cov-39.069130_pt1 | contig 24733 bp, 19 predicted proteins | sample MGYA00521266_ERZ889078 | MGnify/ENA primary metagenome ERZ889078 (study PRJEB32303, sample SAMEA104408618) | aquatic metagenome | biome: Brackish water; feature: Pelagic; material: water | place: Baltic Sea | collected 2014-06-16T06:34:00 | depth 76,534 m ...
ATTTGTTATTTCTGAAATACTGTGTTGGGTTGGGTGGGTATATACTGTATCGGTAAACAAAGCACCTGAAGGTACATTAGTTAAAACTTGAGCATCATCAACCTTACCATCTAATGTACCTTGAAGGCCAGTTACTTCAGCAATTGTATGAGAGGCTGGATGACTATAAACAGTATCCGTAAACACTGCTCCTGCTGGTACATTAGTTAATACTTGTGAATCATCTACCTTACCTGTTAATGCATTGGTAACAGTTGTTGCAAAGTTAGCATCATCACCTAAGGCTTGGGCCAATTCATTTAATGTATCAAGGGCTGCTGGAGCCGCGGCAATAAGATCACTTATCTTAGTATCAGTATAACCTTCAGAACCAAGGGAAACCCAAGTAGTTCCATTATAAAATTCAATAACATTTAATGTATTATTTAATCTTAGGTAACCAGCATCAGGTGATACATCTCTTTGAACCGTAGTGCCTGTAGGTATGATTGCCGAAGCATTCTCACCCGAAGCATTAACAACATTGGCCAAAGCAATAATTTTAATATGCTTAATAACAACTTCATCACCGGCCACTGTTGAATCAGTTAATACAACATCAGTGCCATTGGTATGAGTATAGTCTAAAGAAGCTAATAGTTTAATACCATTAACATATACATCAATGTCATCCGCGGCTTTATTATAACCATTGGGAATAACAAAGGTGGTTTGTCCTAACGTTGCAATGAATTCATGTTCATTTACATTAGAACCATTAACTAAATTAAAGGCTTTAATAACCTCAATAGTTACTATATCACCAACAAGAGCACCTGCTGTAAGAAGTACATTGGTTCCTGATGTTGCTGTAAAATCTATTTCTGCTAATTTAAGACCATTATAAAATACATTTACATGATCATATAATACATTGTATAAGACTGGAAAGTTAGTTTGAGATGCCGTGGCAACAATATCAGTTGTAATAATCTCATTAGCACCTGATGCTCCACCAATTTCAAAGACATATCCTGCAGAGTCTTTTGAATATAATTTTTGGTCGAATGTGTTTAAGGCTAATTCGCCTTGTTGTAGAGATCCTGCTACAGGTATTTTCCCTTCAACAGCACTCTGTTTAATTTTTATCTGTGTTCCAGCCATATTTATGTCTTCGTTGTTATGAAGTATATACTTCGTTATCTTTATTTATATGTATTTATATATAAAAAAAGGGGCATTTAAGCCCCTTTGTATATTATATTGTAGCTACTTAGAAAGTACCGCCATCAATTGTATTTGATGCAATTGGAACGCCTGAAGCATTGAACTGAACCAAATCATATTGGGTACCAGTAACAAATGTCATTGCAGTACCAGCAACATTAGCAACCATAACACCGTTACCAGTGAATGAACTCATGCCTGTACCACCAGATGTTACAGGAACATCATTATCAAATGTTACATTACCTTGTACTAATAAATCAGTACTTACTGTAGCCGTACCAGTAATGAATGTATCACCACCTGCAGGAGCAATTGTTAAATCACCTGCAACAGTAACAATACCATTGGCGCTTAATACTAGGTTATCATGAACAGTTGCATCACCACTTAAGAATAGGTTACCAAATTGTGCATCACCCCAAGGTGCTACATAATCTTCATCCGCAGTATTAACAATAGGTTTGAAAGAGAATCTTGAAGTAGCATTATCAAAACCAAAGAAACCAGTCTTAACCGCTGTATCATCACCATAGTCAAAATTAACACCACGATCAATTAAGTCAGCAGCAATAGTAGAACCATCACCAACTTTAATTACAGGATCATTTAATGTAGTAACAGTTGAGTTAACTGAAGTAGTAGTACCATTAACTGTTAGGTTACCACCAATAACTGTATTGCCTGCAACATTTAAGTTATCTGTAATATCAACATCACCTGAAGTAACATCAATACCAACAGTAAAGTTAGCATCAGCATTAACTTGTAACTGAGTAGATACATTTAATGTACCTACGTTACCAGTAGTAGTGTTAGCAATTGGAGTAGTAATTTGATCTGTTACATATAAACCAGTAGCATCAATGTATAGTTCTTGAGTACCACCCGTGTAGAATCTTAATTTATCTTCATCAGTACTTTGTTCAGCAGTGATGTAAGTATCTTGGTCGATATCAACAATACCACCTAAACCAGTCCAAGCACCTGCGACAGTTCCTTCAAATCTATTTGAGGTTTCGTTATATCGAATTGCTGCGTTACCTAATGCTAATGCAGTTGGTCTTGTACCAAGTAAACCAGACGGAACAATTAAACCGGTTGTTGAATTAACAACAACAGTACCTGTGCCTGCCGGAGTAAGTGTTAAACTACCATTAGTATTAGTTGCTGATATAGTGTTACCATCAACTCTAACATTATCAACTGTTGCAGCACCATTAATAACTAATGTATTTGAAGCCCACGTTAAGTTGGCTGAATCCATCAATTCACCTGAAGCACCAGCAAATATTAAGCGTGTGTCTGTTAAGTCAGTTACATTAACTGAAGCTAATAGTGTTTGACCATTTAATGTAGCAGTACCTGAAATCGTTACATTACCAACGATGTCTGTATTTGCATGTAAGCTAATTGAACCAGTACCATTTGGATCAACAATTAATGTTCCATTAGTATTAGTTGTTGTAATAGTATTACCATCGATGGTAATATTATCAATATTGATTAAATCGAGCTTATTATCTGCACCAGTTACGAGTGCTTGATTAGCTGTAACTTGTCCGAATAATGATGAAGCTGATTTTAGTTGGTCGGTGAAAAATACACCACCAATTGCAACTGGAGTAACGTTCCCTCCAGTTAGTTTACCTATCCATAGTTTGTTAGATGAATATGAATATGCTTGTTCTGCCTTTACTAAGGCATTAGTTATCGGCGCACTTGCGGTATCCGAAAACTTAGTAATTATTACTGTACCTGACATGAATGTCTCCTTAGGTTATATTAAATTTTGCAGTTGAGTTATGCATATGCATCTTAAAAACTACCTCCGACTATACTAACATTTGGGTTTTCAACTCTACCTTGAACTTTCCAAGTTTGAGATAAAGCGTCCCATAGTATAACCGATCCATCTTGACGAGCTGATGTATCTACATCTGCTAAATCTGATAACTTTTGAGTTGGTATGTGGGTAACTGATTTAGCTTGAATGGTCCTTGTAGGTCCTATCTTCCCTTTCATCGTGTTACTCCCGGTGTTATTTCAACCTGACCTTCTACCACCCTCGTGATATCTCCGGCCGCGCCAACTCTAACTTCTATATCGTAAACATATCTTCCTGCCTTCATTATATTTGTTACCGTATTAGGTAACTGCACCTTAATAATACCATGCACAGGTGATGGTATAGTACAAATGAAGTCATACTTAGTTAATGAAGAATATGTCTTTCTAATTTGACCGTAGGCAATGTACCCGGTTAAGTTTGCATCATTACCTGCTGCATCTTCCACGGTTACTTCTGTCGTATAATCCGACCCCTGATCTATTGTAATATTTGAATAAATTGCCATATAAGTTTATTTATAATTTTCCAACTACCACTTCAATGATGTTATCACCATCTGAATCAGCTAAGGCCTTACCAATGACAGATCCCATAAGAGGAGTATCAACAACCCGTGCCCTGCCGTTACCAGCAGAAACCAGCATATCACCCTTTCTGACAGCTCCTTGGACTTTACATGGGACTCTACCCATTAAAGCTACCGGAGTAACAAATTCCCCTTGTTGATCAGCATTCATTAAGTATGCAGGTGCAGTAGATACAACACCAGCAATTCTGGTATCAACTTTTTTGTTAGATTGAGTTACTTCCCATGATCCACCAAATGATAATACCGTACCAACTTCATACTCTTGATCAGCTCTATAGTTCTCTGCAAGGTCAGCGTAAGTTGCTGTAGTAGCTTGACCGCGGAAGTATGTGGCATACATGTCACCACCTTGGGCATGGACATCTCCTAATACAATCCAGTTTCCTGCATCATCACAGTATGATCCCCAAGAACCTGCTTGAGTTAAGAAACCAATATTATTCGAGTTACAATGAATACGTCTCGTACCTTCATCAGAATCCGCCATGTAAATGTCAGATGACGCGTCATTAGCATTAACCGTAATAGATCCATTTGCTGTAACCGAATCACAACTAATGTTGTTTGCTGAAACCGTATTACAACCAATGTCATTTACCGCAATGTTATTAGCACTGAAGTTTCTTGAAGCATCTCTATAAACAATTGTGTTTGCAGTGTTGCCTGAAGTTGCATTAGATGTTACAGTAAATGTACTACCCTCTGAATCGACAGAACCAGAAATACCAGCACCTGATGTAGCACCAATCTTAACATAACTACCAGTTGTATCAGTACCTAATGCAACATTATTAGCAGTTACAGTTGTAGCAATTGACACCGAACCTAAGTTAGACATAATGGCTGAACCAGTTACATCACCCGTTAAAGTAATCACTGGATCGTTTACATTAAAGTCTAATGTACCATCAACATCATCATACGTTACATTAATACCAGATTCTGAGTTATTGATAATCATATTACCAATTATATCTTGCACCGTTTCAGTAGCGTTGTCTATATTACCCCATACATGATTATGTCCGTCATCACTAATACCTAAGGTAACTTTACCCGTAGCATCTGAATAAGCAGCATATACACCACCAGATTCTGCGTTACCTTCAAACATGTTACCGCTAATATCTTGAACAACTTCATCAAATGATAATGATTGACTGTAAATTAGTTTAGTACCTAATGTCACATTGCCATCAAATTGTGCTGTACTTGTTAATTGGATAGGAGTATCAATTACATCTATACCCAATAACGTATTAACTTCTAAAAATCTATCGTCTAATGATTCACCACCAATCTTTAAATCAGTAGCATTTAATGTACCTGATACATCAAACTTATATGATGTGTGTGCAGCTTTACCAACACCAACTCTATTAGATGTATTGATTCGAATTGTTTCTGTACCACCAACACCTAAGTTTAAATATTGGCCAGTAGCTTGAACACCACCTGAAGTGAAGTTTAAGGTACCTGTCATGGTATCACCATAAGCATCTACATAATGCCCTTCTAAGTCGTCATGAATTGCCTTGATGGTATTCATAGCGGATACAACAGTAGCGTCATTAGCAATGTCGGAATAAGTACTCCAATCACCAACATCTGCTTCTATATTAGATAATCTATTGTTTAAATTATTAGCGGATGTTACTAAACTTGGGTAGTTAACTGTATCATACAAATCTCCGATCGTACCGATCTTAGTATCATTAGTATTTAATCTTGAATAGTGGTTGTTAAGAATATCAATCCAAGCAGTTTCAGTACCATTATAGTTAGCTACTGAAGCAGAGTCAATATCAATGTTAGCAACTGCAGCGATAGTAGAGATGTCAGCATGAGCATTATTTAATGCTGCAACTACATTACCATAGCTATCAAATAGAGTTGATATATCACCAATCCAACCAGCATTGTTAGTTGTTTCGGTTCTTAAATTGTTAAGAGTTGCAATAACGGTGTCTTCACCAGTCTTTGCATTTGAATTTATATTACTTAAGTCACCTAAAGCAGCGCCAATTTCGTTATCCTTAACCCTCCATTCTTCAAAGGTATTAGTCAGAGATATATTAACTGTATTTGGCATATTATTTCTTCTTCTGTTTAGTTAGTAAAGTTTTCAACATGCCTTTAATTTCGGTCATGTCATTCTCTAAAGTAATTAAGCGATCTTCATCTGCTTTTCTCTTTGCTGAAGCATCCCGTACAATCTTAGCATTGCTTCTATCTTTATTTATAATGGCACCCGTATTTGGGTCTCTAAATAAATTAGATTTACCTGCCACTGGTATCATGATAATAACGCGATTGATCTTAAACTCTTACAAGATGGAATCTTAGAAGTGTTTTGACTTGTGAATACAATCTTGATCGCAAATAGAGTAAATGGATTAGAACTAATTGTGTATTCCATTTCGGTATATACATCTGGATCATCTGAATATGGAACAGCACCTACTGTTGAAGTAATCTCCGTCCAATCCAATCCGTCAAAACCAGTAGCTTCTGAACTTGTCTTATAGAACAATTTAATATCTGTGTATGAAGGTCTATTAACATCTAAATATATATTCAATTCATCCGAACTTTCATCCAACTGAATTGTTTTAGTTATATATTTAGCTAATGAAGAACCTCTAAATGGATCAGTTTCAGCTGCATAGTTAGCAACTAAATCAAAACCACCAGTTGCAACACCAATAGGATTATTAATCCTATTAAATACTGTAATCGCTGAACAACGCTGTAAATCAATTACAGGGCTTACGTGATCATTAGATGATAACAGATTACCTTGGAACTTCAACGACTTAGTAGCGCCAGACAAGATTGCTCTTGGTGTCTGAGGAGTAAAGTTATTATTAATAATCATTGGTAAATAACTAGATGATTCAAGGTAGTTATTATCACCCTCTAACGAAGTTGATTTAATACCCCAAGTCATACCTGTATTAGGTAATGTAATTTCTTGAATGAACGGATATATAGTATTCCATGCTAAGTTTTCAGAAGCAGTTACATCATTATCACCATCAATACCAGTACCTGTAGCATTGGTAGTAGTTGTAATAGTATATCTATCTCTTTCAACAGCTGATACAACGTGACTTGTTTTAATCTCTGCTGGTGGAATACCATTAATATCTGATATGCCAACATAGTCAAGTGCTACTGATTCACCATTAGTTAAACCATGGTTTCTATGTGAAACAATAACCTTATTAGAACCTAATACTGTTTGGAATGGATCAACTTCAAGACTTCTTAATTGAACTTGAGCATTCTCTAAATTGATAGTAGCAGAAGTTTCAAATACAGCTCTATTCATCACGAATGTAATGTCTTTGTTTTGATCAGGAGTCCATGTAGAACCGTTCTGAGATTTAAACATAACACCATTATACGGTTGCTTAGAAATTCTATTACCATTTGAATCTTCTTCACCGATCTCAGCAATTCTAACATTATATTCATTAGAGTTAGATAAGATAACAAAACAATATTCAATATTATCTTGTAAGTAAACAGGAGAATCAAATGTAAACTTTGTAGATGGATTAACATTAACAGCATCAGGAATATTAACATCCGCTGGATTAATAGTCTTATCAGAGAATGGTACTACTTTTTGAGTAGGGATACCCTGATCCATTTCACGTATTTGAACTTGAACTGGGATGTTAGTATCTTTAGTTTCAAAGAATAAATCCAATGAAGTAATAAATGCACCACCATTAGTATCAATAATAATTGATTGAGCTAATGGATCTACCCAGTATGTTCTAGATGATGAGATTGTTCTGTTCTGTGAAACTGAATTACGTTGAATAGTAGGGACTCGTGTAGAGATCGATACATTTTCTTTTGTTTCGATTAAACCTTTAGCAGCATAGTTAGTAGAAGCAAAGGTAATATTATTAGCATTTGCATCATTAGTAGATGAAGATGTTAATAAGAATGTCTTATCACCAGTGTTAAAGCTTAATGTGTTGTTATTAGGTACCCAGAAGGTTCCTGTAACAGATCCATTATTATCCGTTGTTAATGTAGTTGCTCCAGCAGGGTGAACAGTTGTATTATTAACACCTGTTGTTGGATTAATGCCAGCTACACTTCCTGTAGACACGTAACTCGATACATCAACACCATCAAAGAAAGCAAACACTTCAGTATTAGGTTTAAGTCTAGTAGCTTCAAATGTAACTATTCGGCTTCTCATAAATGGTGCGAAGTTAACATCAACAACTCTATCACCAACATTAGTAGTTACAGTATCTGTACCAATAGAGGTTACCGTACCACTTCTTGATTGTGCACTTGTAGTTGTTTGTGTTCTACGTCTACCCGAAGCAACAGTATTTCTACCGGTCCAGTTAGTCTGCCATGAGTTCCATACAGTGCCTGTAGCAACTGATTCATTAACAATGTTTAACATTGCATCGAATACACCATCGTTATTAATAATAACTTGAGGACGTCTATCAATATCTTTCCACTCATCAGTTTCAGGAGATAACTTAATAGTACCACTCCAGTTAAATACATCATATGGATTAACATTAGATGTAGATGAATATTGAAGTTGTTCAATAATTGAAGTAGATGTGTATGGTAATGTAATTAAATCACCAGTCTTTTGAGCCGTTGAAGTAGTAGAATTGAAGTCCATCGATACATTATTCTCTGAGAACAAAGGTCTTAGTAAAGCATTATCTCTATCGATACCTGCACTATATTCAACACTTTCTGTATTAGCAACATTTGTAGATTGGAACGAATCAACTAGGAAACCAGTTTTAAACTTATCAATATTACCAGCACCAAGGATCTGCTTGTTTGATGCTTCTTTCTCTAATAATGAAAGAACAGTGTAATACTCTAATGTGTTAATACGTTTCTCTAACTTACCAATGTCCCTCATTGTATAACGTCTATTATCAATAAAGCTAATGTTAACTTCAGACGGTGTTAATGTATAAGCAGGAATGTATAAGTGATATAGTACCATAGCATCTTTAGGTACACCAGGCTCAGACGGATTCAAGTCTGATACACCTTTAAGAACACCAAACTCACCATCTTTATCCAAATAAACTTTATCAATTCTATTTAAGTAGTATTGAATATCAGTTGTAAATTGTGTATTAGGTCTAGGACACGTAGTTACTGATGCACCTGTTCCAGTAAAGTTAGTACCACCATTGTTCATACGTGGTCTAAAGTCTACAGCTGATCTCAATTCGATACCACCATGACTAGGGATACCTTCATAATTTACTTGACCCGTATATGAATCAATAGTAAAGAAGTCTCCAGTACCATGATCGAAGTAGTTGTACTTAACTGATAAATCAGCAGTCACTGTAAAGTTAGTATCAACTTTCAACTTAATAGCTGATGTTGCATAGTGTGTGTCACGCTGACCATTATCGAAATCAAAGTGTTTAGTAACGTCCTGGCTATTTTCCGTAATACTTACAATAGTCTGAACATCACAATGATCTAAATGTTGATATGAACCAAAGTCTAATGCTGCACTAAGTACCACTGTGTGATTAGGAATTAGTGATTTTTGTTTATGATTTAATGTTCTATTAATAGGAGCAATAAGAGTTACTAGCTTTGTTTCAGCTACTTGTGGTAAACCAGTAATAACCACTTGAGGCGGTGTGTTATTATTATTGACAGTAACTTGTGCTGATGTAAGCGTTATAATAGACGAGTCATTATCATTCTTTAAGATCCAGTTAGTTGTTTCAAATTCGTTAAACGTTTCACCAGAGGCATTACATGAAAACTGAACTTGATTCTGTGCAACTTGAATAGGAGTAAATGTTTTGTTTACTTGGTATGCGTAATTAAAGTCAGCTGGCTGTAATGGATCTGTTTCAGCATTACATGTTTTAATTCTAGAATACGGTAAAGCAAATACTAATGTGTCATTAGCTAAGTTATATGATGCAGTATTAACCGTGGCGGCGAAGGCTGTGTTTGACTCAATTGTTGCAGCACCTGTAATAGTACCTGATAAATCAAATACATGAAGTCTATATGCACCAGAACCTAAATGTTGGATAGCTCTAACACGAACAGTACCAACCTGAGCATTACCAGCATCACGCAACGACACAGTATCAAATGTTACAGTGTCAGGTAACCCCACAAGACCAGTAATATCGATATAGTTATTAATAGCAATAGTGGTTACTTTATCTTGTGCTAAGTCTGCATCTCTTGCTTTATCAAATGTCACGTCGGTAGTGGATAATGTTTCAATCTCGTAACCACGTACATATGCTTTAGAAGGTTCAATACCAAGAGTTAACTTAGTATCATCACCACCTATGTTAGCTTTAACTGATGCAGGGAATGGATTAACTGTATAGTTGCCACTCTCATCAAATGTTCTTCTAGCAAGGGTATCTTCTATTACAGCGTAATCGGTTTCTCTTGCGTGTTTAACAATCTTACCACTTTCTAATCTTGTAAGTAGAATGAAGTCACCGATAGTAGCATTAACTGTTCTCTTGATTAATTCAGTGGTAATAGAATATCTATGTGCTCCTGGAGCTGATTCGTTTGGAGTACCTAATGCATTATCATTTAATGATACATCAGCACCAGCAGAAATAACCTCTTCCTGTACACGTAAACCTACATCAAATGATACATCAGATGTATATTTTGAAAGAACAATTGTTGCTGATTTAACAATAATAAAGTGCTTCTTAATGTAATATATACCTTCATCAACACTTACTAATGAACCATGACCAGTTGAATCGACAGTTGCTGTAATAGTACCATTAGAGATAACAGAAGTATCAGCAAACACATTACCTGATACGTAATTACCAAATAAGGTAACTGGATCTGTATCTGTTGCAGGTTCAACGTGAATAACTTTAAATGTTGAAGTACCCAATACCATACTCTCACCAACATATTCTGTAATATTAGTTACAGGGTTGCTGATTTTTAAATAGTCAATCTTGTTATGAACATGCACATGACCAGGTACTACAATAGCACCTTCTTTAAACATGTGATCACCTATAGATGATACTTGATTCTGCAACATAGACTGAATTTGCGTAAGCTCTCTAGCTTGTAACGCATGACCAGGTCTAAATAGAATTCGATTGTATTTCTCTTTAGGAGTTAATCCACTAACTAAACTCCAAACAGCACCGCTTGCTTCACAATCGACCTTATTACTGAGTGTAGAGTTTGAGCATGCGTACACGCTTGTTGGAACATTAAAATCATCCCAATATGGTTCGATATTAAACTTAATTGCCATTTCTTATTTCCTATTTAGAATGCGATAACTAATCTGATAGTTTCAATTTGATCTGAGCCTCTTGATACAGGTGATCTATTCTCTAAAAATACGATGTCACCTGAGTAATGATCAATAGGTGCATCAACAACAGCCGTTACATCTTGGCCACCAGTTGTAGCAGAAGCTAATCGAACCAAATCGTTGTCTGCATTGAATACACCAAAGCCAGTAGTTTCATTTTGTATATAATAGATAATACCATTAACAGTATCATGTTGTACCACGATACATTTAGCGCCAGTGTCAGTGCCAACAATAACATCATCTGCAGTAAATGAACCACCTGAAACAACAAGAGATTTAGTTACTGTGTATGCGTTAGTTGCTGCTACTGCACTAGTCGCTGCATCAATTGGATTCTGAACTAATGAAATTTGTCTAAAGTCGTTAGCACTTGGAATGTCGCCATTCTCTGTACCGTTAAATACTTTATTAATTGATATGTAATGACTTCTTAAATCTGTTCTTGGGTCAGCACCAAAGCCACCCTTAGGACCAATCACTGGTCTAATTACTGCGCCTGAACCAGCACCACCAGTAATCTTAACAGTTGCTTTAGAGTAACCCGTACCAGCAGCTGTAACCGTAACAGCGGTTAAGTTACCAGAAGCATCAACTGTGGCTGTAGCAGTACAACCTGTACCATCACCTTCAACTTCCAAAACAGGAGCTGAAGTGTAACCAGTACCAGCACTCGATACTTTAAAGTTATATATTGCACCATTAATAGCATTCTCTTGTACTGACCACTGGTTAAGTAAAGCTGTATCAGCACTTGGATCTGGTTGTGCAGTTAAATACTGGACCGGAATAAATGAAGCTGTAAGGAACTTAGAACCAGTATCAACAGGAACAGTATATAAATATTTCCAAATGTAACCATCGTATGCTGTATTATTTACAACACCTGATGTAACAACACCTGCAAAATCCGGGTTTCTTGTTGATTGACCAGAAGACTTAAGACAAATGAATACATTGTTGTTATCAGTAATAACATAATATTCTTTACTTTCGATGCTACCATCTCTGTCATCATATTCTGCATATACCGTACCCGATGTCCATAAATGTCTTGGTGCTGCATAGATGATATCCGTTGAATCTACTTTCTTCATGGCATACATGCCTTCCCAAGTAGTATTGGTTGTGTAATCATTTTCTTCTGGTAAAGTAGGATTGTTTTCATGCACTAAACCAGCTGCGTCTAACCACGAGTTTGGTCTTCCCAACGCTAAGTAATATGTGTCACTAGACATACTATCAACGAAGCGTTCGGTCGTGTCTAATCTAAATTTGCTTGTAATAATTGCTGACATTATGTCCCCTTTATATTGTTGTTTGTGTTATTGCACAACCAAGTTGTGTTCTTCTAATAGTTTTATTTATAACGTCTTCAATTGTTAATTTACTGTAATCTCTTATCGACCTGTAGTTTACGAACTTAGTATTATCAAAATGATCTCTAAATCCGAATTTTGTCACGACATCAAAGTCATGCATTAACTCTTTCTCTACATACGTACCTTGATCTAAATTCCAAGTGTATTTACTAAAGGTTCTTATCTCTGTAAATACATCACCATTAAAATCGGTCCAAGTCTTAATGATCTCTTGAAGAGCAATTGCGTGTGGGTTAGAAGAAACCATATCAATGTATAGATTTCTCGGTAAGCCACTTGCTTGATAACCAGGCTGAGTTTCGTTATTGGCCGAGGTTAGCATCTCAATAAAGATAAGAATCTCACCAAAGAATATAAATCCTGATGGGTGAACTAATCTTGTAAATGCACTCTTCCAGTCATCAATACTCTTACCAGTCTTCAATACATATGAGAACTTCTGGTAAAAGAATGAATCTTGGATATACTTCTTATCTGAGGCGAAACCATCAGCTGTAGTGAATAAGCCAGCCTTATATACATGTACAACATCACCTATTGCCAATGGTACATCAAATTTAATATAACTAACCCACTCATCATTAGCAACATAAAACCCCCCACGCCAATCGCCGGTTTCAACTAGTACATCATTAACAAATACAACATCATTTTCGATGTCTAATTTAAAGCCAATGTCGTCTGCACCTTCAACTATATTAGATATGGCACTAATTGTAAATGTATACGCTGGAGTATGTGATGCCGGGTCTGCTTTAATACCGTCGGATAAATCATACCACTTACCATCTGACGGTATTAACATATCAACTTTAGGATAATATACTTCTACATTATCGTCGTATATTAATCTAAAGAATGCTGTGATTGATTCAGGTGTTCCACGTGACTTATAAAATTCAACCAAGTGTCTATAGAATACTCGAGGACTAGCCGCAAAGTTTCTTGGAATAGGGACACCAATTTCATTCTGTAATTCTGTTAACAATTCATTTTCAATTAAATCAATGTCTCTTTGATGATCTAATTGGTTAAGATAAAATGATGATTTATTCTTATGCTCTAAGTATAAAGCGTATACCTTAATGAACTCAACAAGCTCTGGATAACTAGTAGCTACGTGTTCTGGTACTAAGTCATCTACAAATGAAGATATATTAAAGTAATTTTCAGCCATTCTAACTACTCACTGTAGTGTAATCAATACCAGCAGTTGTACCACCAATAACCATAGTATCAATTTCACCTTTAATGATTGCATTATTATAGTTAACGACCAATAGCTCGTTACGCATAGGACTGATATCATTTGATGCGGGTTTAGCTTTAATGCTTAAAGTATCAGTTAAACCAACAACTGTATCTAAGTTAAATCCTTCCAAAGTTACTTTACCTATAAGGTTATCAACATATCCGACAGTGTGATTAAGGATCTTATTATTATGGTTTACAACTTGAATAATGTTTCTCGATTCCTCTGTATTAAAGTAATCTTTAAGAACACAGATTTCATTATTGTATGTAAATTCTGTAGATGTTATATAATTAGTAGAACCATATAAAGGAGCTAATGGCTGGTTAAAGTTAAACTCATAATACTTCTCTTGTCCTAAGATCGGAGTAAATAACTGATGCATTGCCACACGAGTAATATTTGACACGATTGCAACATCTGTTGAATCGATTGCTTGAAGTACATTAGAGTTTCTAAATACACCACCAAACGATTTTAAGTTATCCGCATCATAGATTTTCAATGTATCTCTAACCAATTCAGACAATGCAGCTTCTGTAGCATTAGAGATGTTAGGATTATATTTGTAATATACCTCTAAGTCAATGTATGTGTATTTTGGATCAACAAGAACAGGTGTGATTGATACAACGTTCTTTGGTTTTAAGTGCACACCAATGATCTCAGCCTTTTGTTCAGCTGTTAAGAACTCACCGTCTAATGGCTTAATTGAAATATAGACTTTACCATAGTCAGGTGGAATATTATCTTCTCCACCCCAAACAGTTAATGTATCAATGTTGCCGTATGAGTTTTGAATAATACCTTTATAGTCATCTGGGGTTACTGCTCTATTTTGAGCAACAAAACCTAATGGAGCATTAAACTTAATTGAATCTGTACTCTCAGCAGTTGCGCCACCAACAGCCTTTTGGGTTGTTGTAATAATAACATCAGTGTTGCCATTAATAGTATCAGATAAAGAGAACAGTGATGCACCGTTAATATCAGTAGCCCCGACAGTAAGATAATTGATCTTAATGATGTTACCTGGGGTTAATCGTTTACCAATAATACCATCACCAAATTTAATCTCATAAAACCCAGATCTCGACTCTTCTAAAAAGTAAGCATTTGATTTTTTATCAATATCAATAATATTTGGAATGTTGGCGAATGTATCATACTTAGATGATGTTTGACTTTCGTATACTTCAACAATCATTGTATCTGTATTAACATAATTATCTTGTAACAAGTAATGCTCAAAGCCTGTTTCATCATAAATGTATGTACGATTGTTTAATTGGCCTTGCATTAACTTAACACCTTCAAAGATGTATTTGCCATTAGCATCACGTGTTGTTGTGTGAGTAGATTCAGCAATAAGTTTATATGTTACAGAGTTAATGGTTGTAGTGAATACTGTGCCTCTAACTAGACTTAATGGAAGGTAATTACCTCCATCATCTTGAATGTTAGTAGGTGCAACCATTTCAATATTAACAATAGCTACAGATGGCTTAGTTGAACGAGGAGTATATCCTAATAGCTTAGCATGTGATACAACACTCTCTCTTAACTGAGCAGTATCAAGGAATGTTTCATTCAAAGCAAAGTTAGCATTAACAGAATTAATATGGGTGATGTACGATAACACATCAATCATAGTATTCATTGCAGCACCTTCAAAGTTATAATCTTGAAATGCTCCAGGTTGCTCTTGCATGTATGAAATTAAATTAGCTTTTAAATCGTTAAAATCTAATTCTGATGCATTAATTCTTCTATTACTCATCGTAGTCTCTCTAATGTGGTTGAAATATCAGTGGTCGCACCAGTTGATACTATTTGAATTGTTACTGTTATCTGGACATCATTCCTATCAGGGAATGTTTTTACATTCACGTTTAGTACTTTAACTCTAGGTTCGTTATTAGTAATAGCCAATTTAACTTGACTCGTGATAGCAGCAGCAGTAACATAATTAATATTCTCAAATAAGAATGATCTTAAGTTAGCTCCAAAGTAAGGATTGAATGGACGCTCGCCATGATTAGTTCTTAATATATTTAACACACTCTGCTTTACAGCATTAATACCTTTCTTGGTAGAAATGTCTCCTGTATTAGGATTGAGCTTATAGATAAAATCTATATCAGAATAATTGTAGGTTTGTGATATTTGTGCCATATGACTTATTTATACTGTTTATCCACCTATTGATACATTACTGGAACCAGATGTCATAGCTCCAGCATCTGTTGAATCACCAACCCTTGCTGCTGGACTACCAACTATATTCACAGTACCCGATCCAACGTTCACTGCTGCTACATGATTAGGACAGGCAGGAGCACCCACTGGATGAGCCACTGTAGGGTCCCCCTGTCTGGCCGCTAATATACCATTAATCTTTACAGTGCCTTGACCAGGAGTTGCTAATGATGTTGAACCAACACAATCATGTCCTGTACTTAATGAATCACCTTGTCTACTAGCTGAAGGCATTAGTTAATATCTATATGAGGTGCAGTGAACTTCATGTTACCTTTACTTTCAACTTCATAAGTCCCTTGGACTAAGGTATCCATATTTCCACCAACGTCCAAATCAACGTCACCTTTAACATCAATCTTACTATCTTGTAATACTGTTATATTGGCATTGCCACTAACAATAATTCTTACATTACCTGTAACCTCTAATGTATCGTGACCAAATACAACCTTATAGTTATTATTAACTACACGTTCTATCTTTGATCCATTAGGTTCTATTTCATACGATGAACCACTCTTATGTCTTTCGTGGATACGTTCAGATCCAGGAGTATCATCATACTCTTTAATATGACCCGACTCAGTTTCATAAACGTTGTTTGTTGGATACACTGGTGCATACATTGTCGGTGGTTGAAGTGTCTGTCTTGAATCACCCTTATAGTAATACCCTTTATCAACCTCAGCACCTTCTGAATCATACAACGGTACCATTTCAACTCTACCGTATTCATAAGCCTCATCTTTCTCTTTAATATATGGTGTATCTGTATCTCTTACTCTAATATTGTTATCAGGTGTTGATACTTCTTTAGGGTATATACCATCAGGGTCTGTAAAACCAAATGACACCGGCATCTCTTCTTTATTCGATACCGACGGGAGTGTACCCATAACCATAAACGCTTGGAGATCATTATCTGTAAATGTACCTACAACCCAAGAACCTTGTACTAAGAATGTAGAGTGACCTAACCCTGATATACCAGGTGTAGTAGTACCCGCCATAACAATTGCCCAAGGGAGAGCCACTGTTGGTATTAAATTCTTATCTCTCGAGTGTACATTGACAACTCGCACTTTAACTCTACCTAATTCTTTAGGGTCCTTTATATCTTCGATAACTCCGTAATACAATTCCATAGTTAACCTCTTGCCAAATCAATAGTTTGGGTGTATTCATTATCTTCAATTCTATGTAATATTTTAGATACAATGTAATTGCCAGAGAATTTATTTGAAGGACCTTGACCTTGTCTATTCTGTTGTATATGCAACTCCACTTTATTACCCACACCAATAGCAGGAATAGCTTGACATCCGTAAGCAGTTACTTTTGTATTGAATAAAAGATTTAATATAGTTTGCATCTTGCACAAATTGCTGTAATCTCCATTATGTAATAGGGGTTTTGAATCATTATCAAACATATCAGGACGCATCAAATTTAATTTACTTGTTGCATTGATCGTTGCACCATACGATTCATTAACAACACTTGAATTAGACACGTCTAAATTAACAATGTTCTTACCATATACACCACCAGCTATCTTCTGTGCTTGTTTATCATTATCAGAATGGATGATAATACTAGCTGGTTGTCCTATGTTCTTTAAAACCTTATCCACAGTTTCACTATTTTGTATTTGTGTAGAGATTACGGCAGAAGTCATCTGATCATTTATTTGACCAAGGGAGGTTAAGAAAGTAGATTTATTATCAACGAGTCTTTGGAATAAGAAAAAAGGATTCTGATCTATATCATAAGCACGATTCTGAACTTGTGCAATTGCTGTTGAAGGGGAAACATTAGGGGCAATATAATGCCCTTGTGTAAGAGAATCTGTTAATACTTTCAGCTCGGTATTAAACGCTTCATCAAATATAGTCTTTATTATATCAGTACTTCTTCCCTTAAAGGACTTAGATACTAATTTCATTGAGTTTAAAATTGTGTCAATCGCTTTAATGTTAATTACGTACGTTTTCTTAGTCAGGCTAGTTGTACTGTCTATCGAATTAACGCCATCTAAATAAAATGTTTGTTTAACTTTAGATTTTATATATTCAAATTCTATAATAATATTATTTTTATTGGTAATAGCTGAATCTAATATTCCTAATCCATCTACAATAGATAAATTCCCTGCTAAGAATCCAAATAGATTTTCCTCTATGTTGACATATAATACTGAATCAGTTATATCGATAGATGTTCCATCAGTATATCCAATAGATACTTTAAAAGCTGATACCCTCATTTAAATAATCTCTTTATTGAATTCAGATACAAACTCATTAATCATTTCAGGTCGAATAGCTCTAACATATCTATTTGTATCATTCAGTAATGATTCGTGTTCAACATTAGTAACCTTATGGGTGCCAGCTAAACGAGGAGCTGTAATATCACCTGTCGAATCATCAATATGATACTTAGGAGCATATGCTCTACTTACAACCTCAGTAGCTGTAATAGTATCTGACGACTCTAAACCAAATAAGTCTTCGCCTTGCTCTAAGAACTCACCAGAAATAAGCTTAATTGTAATATATTTGTCATTTGTGTGTACAGCCAACAATTGTCCGATAGCACCTGATAATACACCTTGAACGTACTCACCGACAATAAACTTATTTAAAAGATCATCGGTACACGAACAGGCAAGGGCAGCAAAGTCCGCATACTTGTAAATAGAATATTCTAATAATTGCGCAGAGTTCTTAGGCCAATCATTCCAAATGTTTTTAATATTTGGATTAATTACCATAAAGGTCCAATAATATTCAGTCGTATCATATAACCTTTGACTCAATTGTTCAATTCGTTCACCATCTCTAACCTGTACATAATTATAAAAGGTTTGTTGATTTAATAATGATCCTGAAGCAGCAACAAAACTCGTTAAGTTTGTTATAGTATCATATATACCATCTCCATTTAAATCATATGGTATTGTTTGAAAGTTTGAAAAGTAACTCATATCTTAGTATCCCTTTGTCTCTATGTCATCTCTGTAAATAGGCATTACTTCGTTTAATGTAACACTTAAGTCCATTTCTACAGGATTGTTATTTTGTTTAAAGAATGATGCTGAATTTGGGTTATATGTAACAGATACATTTGTTATAACCATTGCAGGCATTGCAGGGATACCAGAAACCCCATGAAACGACACAACAACTTGATCTGGTACTGTCAAAGTAACGGGACTCTTTCTATTAGCATGAGCTGCACCCCTAAAGATTTTAATGATGTCTTCACAATCGAGAGATTCTTGAATACTATCAGGGAGCATTTTCCATGTAAAGGTAAATGTTCTTAATTGAGTAGTTTTATATTGCATGTACTCGTTAGGGTTTAAAGCCTTACCCATCTGTCTCAGAACCTCATCGCCCAATGCATTAGCCGCGGTACCAGCACCTGCTGCTGCCGCTAATGTAGCTGCGTTACCCGGCAATAAGTCAGAAAGGCCAGCTACTACGGCACCAACTGCAGCTCCAGCCACTAATGATGCACCAACTTGAACATCTTCTTTAGTAAAATTCTTACCAACATCCCATCCATTCTTTTTAATTTCGTCATACATAGCAGCTAATTTTCTGGACTCTTGCTCGTAGTTCATACTATCATTAACAGAGATAGCAGGAGTCATGTAAAGGGCTACTGTTTCATTAAGCTTCTTCTTGCCCTTCAATTCAATAATTTCTGCCTCTCTTTTCTCGAGGGCATTTATTGCTAACTGTTTCCCATCTCTAGCTTCTCGGCGATTAGGGTGTCTCAAGCTGACACCAGTCGTATTAAGGTAGCTTATGTCCCTATTCAATTGTGCTTTAGCGACATAGTCCGGTTCTATAACTCTAAAGAATTCGAACATAATAAAAGGATCTGGAGAGTTACTACCACCATCTGCAGCCCTAGCGTCTGTGTATTTATTAAGGTCACCATCTACAACATCTGAATTAAACTCAAATGAAGAGGCAGATGAATTGCCTAAAGAATTGGGGTATGATAAGTACTTACCTTCACCACCACTTGTTTTGCCTGGGCGACTCCATGCATCAGCAACATCTCCTGCAAAATCAGATACTGTGTCAGATATACTTTGAAAAAATGGGTTTCCCATAGTCGAATAAATAGTTATGAATAATACTTATTTATACCGATATGAGAAAAACTTACAGCGGAAAATACAAAGTTAAGTATCCCGAAAAATATAATGGTGATCACACTAAGGTTACATACAGATCCTATTGGGAGAAACAAACCTTTAAGTGGATTGAAAAACAAAGTTGGGTTAAGTGGTGGAATTCAGAAGAGACTGTTATACCCTACATCTGTTCTACGGATAAGAGACCACATAGATACTTTATTGATTTAACCATTAAACGAATGGACGGTAAGGTTGTATTGGTAGAGATAAAACCGGCTCAACAAACACAACCACCTAAGAGAAAGAACCTTAATGAAGCTTTAGCCTATATGAAGAATACCTCTAAGTGGAAGTATGCTAAAAGGTATTGTGATGATAGAGGATATAAGTTTGAGATCTGGACAGAGAATACATTAGAGTCATTTGGTATTAATTTAATGACTTTCAAGAACAAAGCATCAAAGACTAAGACTGGTAAAAGTATATGGAAGTCATTTAAGAGAATCACTAAAAAGAAAAAGAAGGTATAAATAAGTAATATGATAAACAATTTAAAAATATAATGGGATCATTATTCGATCGCCTAGAATCAGAAGCGTTCCGTAAAGGTCTTAGTAAAAGATCTAAAGAAGCGCAGACCTGGTTTAGAAAACAAGTACAAGGCATGGGTCAGATTAACATGCATAAGATGATGAAGGACGATAGGCTAGTTAAGAAGTCTCGTCCTAGAGTCGGCGAGATGTTTATGTATGCATACGATCCAAAGCATAGAAAGACCTTACCTTATTATGATAGGTTCCCATTAACCATCATGGTTGATAAAGCTCCCGGTGGATTCTATGGGTTGAACTTACATTACCTACCATTAAAGCAAAGGGCTATATTCTTAGATAACCTATCGGCCATTGCTAATAATAAAAGGTATGATGAGACAACTCGATTAAAATTGAGTTATGCATTATTAAAAGGAGCATCTAAGTTTAAATACTTTGCTCCATGTTTTAAACACTATTTAACATCTCAAGTGGATTCTAAGATAATGAAGGTAGAAGCATCAGAGTGGGACATAGCAATCTTCCTTCCAACAGAAAGCTTTGCTAAAGCTAATAAGAATAAAGTTTGGAAAGATTCAAGGAGTAAGTGGTAGATGAGTTTACCTGTCGGCATTGATGCCTTAAAATCAACAATCGGAAAACGTGGTGGTTTAGCAAGAGCTAATAGATTCGCCATATATATTACCCACCCTAATATGAAGAATGCATTAGGTCCTGGCTTAATCAATATGGATATTGGTGGCTTAGTATCTAACGTGGCTAGTTCATTATTGTCTGGTGGTTCTGTTGATCCTATGGCATTTATTAATGATCCTCGGGATATGTTCTTATTGTGTGAGAGTGTTCAGTTGCCCGGTAAACGTATTGCTACAATGGAATCATTCGTTACACATAAAGCTATTAAGAAACCTTATTCATACTTAGTCGATGAGGTTACCTTTTCATTTATTCTTACTAATGATTACTTCGCTAAGAAGTATTTTGATTCATGGCAGGCATTAGTGGTTAATCAGGACTCTTTAAAGATTAGTTATAAGAACGATTATGTAACAGATGTTACTATACAACAGTTAACCCCATCAAATGATGTTATTCCAGCATACTCTGTTAAGTTAAAGAATGCATTCCCTATTGCTGTAAACGCAATTGAATTATCGAATACAGCGGAGAATAGTGTAATACAATGTTCAATAACATTATCATTTGATGATTGGGAAGAAGTAGGATTGCTAGACGGGTTTACAGATTTAGTTTCAAAAGGTAGAGATATATTTGATGCTACCGTAGGACAAGTGAAAGGATTATTTTAAATTTTATAATGGAGATATATTATGAATACATTACCAAAGTTATCTGTACCTAAGTACAGTTTAATTATACCCTCTACGAAAGAGAGAGTATCATACAGACCTTATTTAGTTAGGGAAGAAAAGATATTAATGATTGCGTCAGAGTCAGAAGACTCAGATCAAATTCAAACAGCATTAATCGATCTGGTGGCAGAGTGTTTGGATTATAAAGGGGACGTTAATAAATTAACCAATTGTGATTTGGAATACATCTTCTTACAACTACGCGGTAAGAGTGTAGGTGATAAGATTGATATTCTTAAGACTTGTGTAGAGTGTGATGCTAGTAATGATGTTACTATTGATATTAGTACAGTAACAGTTATTGATCATAGTCCTAAAGATGGTATTATTAGATTGTCTGACGACTTATCGCTAGAATTGAATTACCCTACATTAGGTAATAAAATTGATTATAATAGTAATGATTCAGACACCGAAGTTTTAATTAAAAGTGTTGCGACAGCTTTAGCAGTTGTATATTATGGGGAAGAAACATATAACGCAGCGGACACGCCAATTGAAGAAAGGATTGAGTTTGTAGAGGGGTTTAGCAATGCCCAGTTTCAACAAGCGGTTGATTATTTATTAATGGCTCCATACGTAGAATACTCAAGTGAGTTTACTTGTTCTAAGTGTGGACATAAAGAGAAGTTTAGTTACACAGGAATTATAGATTTTTTTATATAGCTCTTTCGCATGAATCATTAGAGTCCTATTATAGGATGAATTTTTCGTTGATGGAGGAGCACAAATACAGTTTATTAGAGTTAGATAACATGCTCCCTTGGGAACGTGAAATTTACACTAGTCTACTTATTAAGCAAATTAACGAGGACATAGCAAATGCCGGCAAATAATAATGGATCAAGTCTAAAAAATAAAGAGCAGCAGAATAAAATGCAATCTACATTAGATAAGTCTAAGAATTCAATGAAGAACCTTGAAGGAAGTTTTGCTGAATTGAAAGGTGTTCTTGATGAACTGAACAAAAACACTAAAGTCTTAAACATAATTGAAGGATTGCAGTTAGCTAACGACCGCGTTAGTAACAAAGATAGTATCGATAGAACAGATAAGCAAACTCGAGAACTTGTCGATACTGATAAGGATTCAGCTAAGTTCATGGTTGAGCAGAACGCTCGAAATGAAGCAGGCTTGCGTGCCATTAGAGATAGTATAATTAGATTTCATTCTGACTTCGTTGGTGAGAGTAAGCTACAACAAGCTGATCGATTAAAGATTGCATCTAAAGAACATAATGATGGCATTAAGAAACACCGTTCTGTAGGTATGGCTCAAATGGACTTCCTCGAAAAGTTTAACATAACCAGTGTTTCAGGACTCGATAAGAATGGTTCATATACAAACTCTAAAACTGGTGAGACCTTAACTAGGAAGGAATTATTAAAGCTTTGGGATGAGACAACTAAAAAGAAATCCCACGAACGCGATATATCAGTACTTAAAGCCATCTTTAAAGACGCGAAGTTCGATAAAGATAATAACTTAATCGAGGGAGATGATCCTAGAACTAAACATTTGCTTGATACTATGGAAAAGATTATTCCTAGTAACAAAAATGCTATGATTGATTTCATGAAGATAACTAGGGATAATAACCTTTCTGATGATCAACGACAAGTTGCCATGGCCGACCTTTACATGAAACACGTACAGGTTCAGCAAACACTAATTGGAAAACTCCCAAACAAGCACGAGTCAACTAAAGCGGAAGAGACTCAAGTAGATCAAGGTAAGAAGACAGTTATGCTGTTAGAAGACTTGAGGGATCAAGGTAAAGAAGATAAACTAGCAAGGAAAGAAGAAGCTAGGGAAAATAGAAGGATAATGCTTCGGGCTAGTGGTAAGAGAGGTGGTCGCGGTGGTAATAGGGTAATACCTAAATCAGTAGTACCAGGTTCAACTGGTGGTGTCGCTCGTGCTTTCTTAGATGTAGGGACTGCTGCCTATGCCACTAAGAAAGCAGCTGATGCACTAATTAAAAAGAAAGCTGCAGATAAAGTCGCTAAGAAAGCATTAGAGGTTGCAGCTAAAAAGAAAGTGGCAGATAAAGTGGCTGCAGAAGCTGCTAAGAAAGTGGCTGCAGAAGCTACCAAGAAATCGGCCGCTATTGCAACTGAAAAGAAAGTAGCTGAGGTTGCAACTAAAAAGTTGGTTGTCGAAACCACTAAAAAGAAAACTGTTGTGGCTGCAGCTAAGAAAGCTGCATTGAAGTCCTCTGGAGGATCCTTTATGAAGTTGTTTTCATTAGCTAGTAGATTAGCAGCTAAGATGGGTTGGAAGAAACTAGCTGGTATGATCGCTATGCGGATGCCGTTGTTAGCAGGATCTGTATTAGGTGGACCATTAATAACAGCTGCGTTGTTAGTGTACTCAGCGTATGACATATATCAGGTATTACAAGAGATTGATAAACTTGAGAATAGTGGTTCTAGTGTAATGGATTCAACCAATGCTAAACCAGACTTATTATCTCCTAATAACACATTCATAGGAGCCCAAACACAATCACAAGCTGATGCAATTGAACGTGTAACCAAGCTTCGTACACAAGCTCTTCAACCAAGTTCAGATCCAGATATTAACCTATTTGGTAAAGATAAAGCACCTGGAGTTATTAACTCTGGTAATACATCTAACTCTGGTAATATTATCAACAACATTAACTATGGTGGAATTGACTCTACATTATCAGGAAGAGTCCCTACTGAAGGAATGATTACTCCCGGATA
>ERZ889078.922-NODE-922-length-24731-cov-8.432080_pt1 | contig 24731 bp, 14 predicted proteins | sample MGYA00521266_ERZ889078 | MGnify/ENA primary metagenome ERZ889078 (study PRJEB32303, sample SAMEA104408618) | aquatic metagenome | biome: Brackish water; feature: Pelagic; material: water | place: Baltic Sea | collected 2014-06-16T06:34:00 | depth 76,534 m ...
CAGTGTCGAAGCCGGGCAGTGTCGAAGCCGGGCAGTGTCGAAGCCGGGCAGTGTCAAAGCCGGGCGGTGTCAAAGCCGGGCGGTGTCAAGGCCCTGGCAGCCGTGTCGTGGACGAACTCAATTGCAGGCGCTTGTGCACTCTTTGCTGCACACGCCCTTGCAGCACACCTGGCCCGCGCCGCCACCGCAGGGCAACTTGTCGGGCGCGTTTGTGGTCACGCACAGCCCGTCGACGGTGCAGTGATTCGCGCCACACTCGTCGCTGCCACCGCAGTCTGCCGCGGTTTTGCAGCCTTTTCGGAAGAGAACACGGCGATCTTCGTTCCCGGGTTCGACGCCGAACTTCCACGACGTCGTCGACGCGTAGACCGTCTCCAAGCTCGGGAAGCGCTTGTTCTCGAATTTGATGAAGCCGTCACCCGCGAACATCTGGCCGTTCTTGATCGCGTTCGGATCCGTCATCGGGTTGAGCTTCAGGCCGACGCGCCACGAGCCCGAGAGGGTGTAGCGCACGCGGGTCATCGCGCGGATGAGCGCGCCGCTGATGGCCTGGGCGTCGCTGAGGTTCATCTCCTGAGTGTTGATGAACTGGTAGGTGCCACCGGAACGGCACGCCAGCTCCTGCATCTTGGCATCAGGGGCTTTGTAGCCGAGCGCCTGGAAGTGCACAAAGTGCAGCACCACCGGGAACTTGTCGGTGTTCATGCGCTTGCGCAGCTCCTCGAACGACTGCTGCGCGTTGAGGCAAGGCGAGCGGCACTTGCCGTCCGCGCCAACGTAGACGAACTCCTCGCTGTGCGTGCAGGTCTCCGGGCCGTCGGTGAGCACGACGATATGGCGGGGGCCGCCAACCGTGAGGCCCTTGAAATGGGCGTAGGCCGTGTCGAGCGCGTCCCACAGGTTCGACCGGCCTTCGCCGCTGTACTTCACCTTCGACTCGAGCGCTGTGAGCAGGTACTTGCGGCTACCGGCGTTGGAGCCGAACGCCTTCTTCTGCTGGTCTGCGAGGCTAAGGACCTCGAAGCTGTCGCCATCTGTGGCGCCACCGGCGAAGCAGCCGCTGCCGCCGTTGCAGTCCCCGTCTGACGTGCACTTCTTGCCGTTCTTTGGGCCGCCAACGCAGGTCAGGTTGTCATCTGCTGCGACCGACACGCCCAGCTTGGCGTTGAAGTAGTAGCCGATCAGCCGATCGCGGTCGTTGAGGGCCTCCACGAACCGCTCGGCCGCTTGGATGCGTGAGTTGAACTTGTCCGACGGCACCAGTGGATCCGCCGTGTTCAGCTTGGCGCTGTTGTCTTCCTTGAAGGTGCTCGCGTCGACGAAACCCGAGACTGAGCCAGAGTGGTCCATGAGCAACGCGACGTTGACTCGCGACGACTCTTTGGCCGGATCGCAGCGCGAGGCGAGGTTGACGTACTTCACGGCCGCGGGTGTGAGCCCTTCGCCCTTGATGCCCGTTGAGCACGCGCCACCGGCGGCGACGGGGCCGCGCGGCTCCAGGCAGCCGAGGCTCACGCTGAAGTTGTTGGTGCCGACCGAGGCGTTGGAGCCGTCCGTCTGCACGCGGTACAGCTCGATGAGCTCGCCTTCCTTGATGGCCTGATCGCGATCGTTGTCGCACAGCGGCTTCTTCAGCTCCGTCGAGACGAAGTTGAGGTTGAACTCCAAGCCGTTGGTCGCGAGCTCGATCTCGTCTTCAAGTGGCGCGCCGCAAACCCGCGTCATCGTGCCGTCGTCGGCGATGTGCGCTGGGAACGAGGCGACCGCCTGCACGTCGATGAACTTGCGGTCGGGCAGGCTGAACTTCGCCGTCGAGTCACACGAGGGCAAGCCGGCGACCGCGATCGCGGCGATGGTCAACACGCTGCCGGTCGCCAAACGCCAGCGAAGTCGGCGAGCGTTCCCCGTGGCGTCGCTGGTCGTCGGCACGACGCTGGTGGGTCCGCCGGAGTCGTGCGTGCTCGTGGTGTCGTTCTGAACGTCGCTCATCACGTCGTTGGTATTCGTAACAGTGCGCTTGGTCACTGGGAGCTCCTGATGTCGCCTCGGGTCAATCGGATCCACGCCCACCGGGTTCACAGCTGCAAACCTTAGTCGCGGACGACGCGAGCTACCGAGGTGGAATGGCGCCATAAACGCCAAACTTTCGGCAACCTGTCGCCGTACGCGAGCGGCGTTGCGCGGCGCGTCTGGAGGGACGCAACCGCACAAAGGGCGCTGATTCTCAGGGGGGGTCCCGGTGAAGTCAACCCTGTGACTGGCATACCGGAGGCGAACGCGGCTTCTGCAACCGGGGCCCCCCCCCTCAGGAGGTCAATGGTCCGTCTGTGCGTGTTCCATCACCCGGAGATGTAGAAATCTGTGAAGGCCGGTGATTGGCCCCACGACGCGCCTTCGGCCACAGGCGACGGTCGCAGATTCTTCACTGCGGGTGTGACGGAAAGCTGAGGGCCGGGGCAATGGGTACAGCAGAGGGCGCGGGGCCCTCATCACATCTGTTGACGCTCCCAAGGGTATTGGCTACCGTTCGGCGCCGCTGCCCTTTGCAGGGGGCGATTGCGTGCACTGCGGAGCCCGGCCCCTCGGGACCCGATTGAGAGAGGAACCCAATGGCATCATCTATGACGAGCGGGCGTAGCGCCCATTGGCTATTGGTGTGCGTATGCGCCATGGCAGCGGCGTGCGGTTCGACGACCGACCCGACCAAGATTGGCGGCGGCACGACCCCTGAGACCGCTTGTATTCAGGGTGGCTCCAGCTTTGACTGCGTCGCAGCGGTCGAAGTGCGTGACGACACCGCCGGAACGACGGTGAGCAACGGCGGCATCGTGGGTGTGGCCGTGGGTAACGTCGCGACGGGCGGCAGCATCGATCTCAAGTTCAACGTCACGAACGTGGCGAATGTCGCGACGGCGTCGCTGCTTGAGATTCGCAAGATCACCGTGGAATACACCGCTACGAGCCCAGAAGAGTCGGCTGGCGCAGCGTTTCAGTGTTTCAAGTCGGACGGGGTCACGCCGTGCGCAGACGGCGGCTTTCAGCCCGTAGCGCCCAGTGGCGTGACGAAGCCCGGTTGGACCAACGCGGAGTCCTTCATCATCCGCTACAAGCGCTACGACGATAACAACCGTCAGGCCAACATCTTCATCGAGCTCGCCGGTGACCCGCTGTTCTACAACAAGAAGTATCTGGTGCGCTTCGACACGAAGGCGGGATCGCCGAAGATCAAGCTCTCGCCCGAGCTGCTGAGTTTTGACCAAGTCGCCCCCGACACCATCGCCAAGCAGGAGTTCACCGTGGTGAACAGCGGCGACGCGATCCTGGAGATCACCAAGATTGAGTTTACGGCCGACAAGGTGTTCACGCTCATCGACGCCGCCGGCAAGACCTACAAGCCTGGCGACCTGGTGCTCTTCGAGCCGCCGATCGCAGTCAAGCCCAATCAGTCGGAGAAGTTCACGGTCCAGTTTGAGCCGAAAGATCCCCACAAGAAGCAGGGCACCATCAACGTCATCACCAACGACCCGACGCCCAAGGCCGGGGAGCTGCCGGTCTTGGCCAACGCTAAGGTGCCGTGCATGCAGCTGGAGCCTGCCGCGTCGGTCAACTTCGGTGGCGTGAAGTTGGGCGCGCCCACACCGCGCGAGATTCGCATCAAGAGCTGCGGCGGCGCCGAGCTGGTGATCGACAAGATCGAATTCGGCGACGCTGGCAATAGCGACGAGTTCTCGTTCGACTTCACCAAGCTCAACGCCAAGTACCCCGGCGTGGACGCGAAGACTGGCCCGACGAAGGACAAGCCGCTCAAGATCGAGGTCAATGGCGAGGCCGTGTTCGAGGTGATCTACACGCCTGAAGACGAGAGCAAAGAAGACCCCAACACGGGCAAGCCGAAGCCGGATACGGCTGAGGTCAAGCTGACGACAAACGCCTTTAACTCGAAGAACTCGGTGCTTTGCGAAGGTATCGGCGTGATTCAGACCTGCCCCACGGCGAAGATGAAGGTCCAGGAAGGCGAGGAGGTCGTGCCGCAGACGATGCTGCACCTCAAGGGGGACCAGAGTCAGCCCGCGGGCGGCGGCGCCATCAAGAAGTACAAGTGGACGGCGAAGCAGCCCGGCGGCTCGAAGCAGGTGTTTGTACCCTCAAGCAGCTTCCCGAACCCCACCTTCACGGCCAATGCGGCTGGCGAGTACGAGTTCTGCCTTGAGGTCTGGGACCAGTCCGACCAGAAGGGCTGCGCGCCGGCCTGCGTGACGGTGTTGGTGCTGCCGGAAGAGGCGGTTCACGTTGAGCTGCTGTGGAATACGCCCGCCGACCCGGACGAGACGGACACGGGACCTGCGGCTGGCGCCGACATGGATCTTCACTTTGCCCACCCGCTCGCTCAGGCGCCTGATATCGACTGCGACGGGATCAAGGACCCGTGGTTCTCGAACCCCTTCGACACCTTCTGGTTCAACCCGAACCCGAACTGGGGCAGCGTCAACGCGAACGTGCCGGACAACCCGTCGCTCGACTTGGACGACACGGACGGCGCCGGACCGGAGAACCTCAACTTGGACGAGCCCGAGGGCAAAGTCGGCGCACCGAAATACTACCACGTGGGTGTGCACTACTGGAACGACCACGGCTTCGGGACGTCGTTTGCGACGGTGAACATCTACATCCTCGGTGTGCTCGCGCTGCAAATCGAGAAGGTCGAGATGAACGTGCTCGACATGTGGTACGTCGGCAAAATCAACTGGCCAAACTCTATGAGCGCCAAGGGCATCACGGTGGATCCCTTTCAGATCTGCTACCAGACCGGCAACCCTTGCGACAAAGCGAAGCCCGGCAAGTACTGGGTGCCGAAGGGCGCTTGGTGCATCAGCCCGTGCTACGTGAACCCAGCTTTCACCGCGACGCAGTCCGGTGCGAGCGTTAGCGCCTGCAAGGCACCTTGAGTTCTCGACGGACCGCACCTGACGACTACGACGTACGCTCGTAGCCCCTAATTGCAACAGCCCGCGGGCGTCGTTGGCTTGGCCCACAGTGGTCCTGTCGTCGGCGCCCGTGCTGCTTTGAGCGCTCCCTCCAGGGGCGTGGACGGCGCGCGAAACCCAGCGCAACGGCCCAGACCTCCATGGCCTGGGCGCGTCTGCTACGATCGCAACGCCATGATGACGCGCGCCGACCTTGGCCTGCGCCTGCCCCCGGGGAGCCCGCTATGATGCTTTTCAACTCGCCTGCGCGCACGACAGACCGCCGCACGAGCCGCCTAGCGCTGGCCGCGCTGCTGACCGCGTCTCTCGCCGCCTGCGCCGGCTGCAGCAGCGGCAAGACAGGCGACGCGACCAAGAAGAGCCCGACGACCACGACCAAGTGCGACGTCGACAAGGGCATCGATCTGTCCGCTGACATGCAGGTGTTTCGCGATGACCAGACGGTGAAGTCCGGCAGCGCGCTCAACGTCACGGCGGGCGGGCTCTCCGTCGGTAAGACGGTCGACACGGCGCTGTCGATTCGCAACAACGCCGCGGCGCTCGCAGCCCTGGAACTCAAGGTGCTCAGCGTATCGGTGGCCTACACCAAGCCCGATGGCGCGAGCGACAGCAGCAAGCCGTTCACCTGCCTCATCGAGGTCAGCGACGGCAAGTTCGAGTCCTGCGCGGACGCCGATCTGGGCGTGGTGACGCCTGGCGACGCTGACGACACCTTCTGCACCACCGGCACGGCCCGAAAGGCGCTGAACGTCGTCGTGCGCTTCGCCAAGCAGGACGACGAGATCGCGCGTCAAGCCGTGCTGACCATCGCGGTTCAGAACGACAAGAACTACGCGGGCAAGCTCTACAGCGTCGTGCTCAACACCAAGGTCGGCGCGCCGGCGGCGAAGATCACGCCTGAGACCGTGTCGCTCGACGTGGTGAAGCTCGGCGAGGTCGGCGAGGGGCTCTTCAAGATCGTCAACGCCGGTGAAGCGGCGCTGCTGGTCAGCCAGATCGACGTCGCCCCAAACAACGGCAAGCCGATCTCGATCGAGCTCGACGGCAAGATCTATCCAGGTGGGTCGGTGGTGCCGTTCGAGCCGCCGCTGAGCATCGCGCCGTCCAAGAACGTCCCCGTCATCGTCAAGTACACCGCGACCAGCGCGGCGCCGTACCAAGACGTGATCTATGTGCACACCAACGACAAAGGTGGCGCCAAGAACGACGGCGTGCACCGCGTCATCCTGACAGCCAACCAGAACGTGCCCTGCCTCAAGGTCATCCCCGCGAGCCAGGTGAACTTCGGTTTTGTGCCCATCGGCTCCGACGCGACCCGCAAAGTGACCCTGCAGAGCTGCGGCAGCGCCGACGTGGTGCTCGACACGGTGAAGCTCGGCGATGACGTGGAGGGCGTGTACAGCCTGGATACATCGGCGATTAGCGCGCTCGACGGCAAGCCGGTGAGCAAGGACAACCCGATCGTCATCAAGACGAACAAGTCCGTCACGGTCGACTTGGTGTGTGCGCCCGAGGCCGAACTCAAGAACAAGGAGGGCAAGCCGATCCCCTACACCGCGACGCTGGGCCTGGCCGACAACACGATTCAGGCCGACAAGCAGCTCGGGCTGTCCTGCTGGGGCACCAAGACCAACTGTCCGACGCCCGTGCTCGTCAGCCAGGAGGGCGAGGAGATCATCCCGCAGCAGGCGCTGAACCTCGTCGGTTCGCAGAGCTTCGCGGGGGCCACGCAGAAGGTGACGAAGTGGAAGTGGACGGTGCTCAAGCAGCCAGCGGGCGCGACGGGCCACCAGTTCTGGCCCAACGACGGCGCGCCGGACGTGCAGTTCGGGGTGCAGAAAGAAGTGAACAAAGTCAAGTACGTCACAGTGAACGTCGCCGGTGAGTATGTCTTTCAGCTCGAGGTGTGGGATGACGCCGGCAACGAGGCCTGCATCCCGGCGAAGCTGACGGTGCTGGTGATCCCCGATGAGGCGATCCACGTCGAGCTGCTCTGGGATAACCCTGACGACAAGGACAAGGAAGACACGGGGCTGGGCAACGGCGCCGACATGGACCTTCACTTTGCGCATCCCGACGCGGCGAAGAGCAAGTTGTGCAAAGTTCCCGCGGAGCTATGCAGCGGTAAACCGTGCAAGTGCCAAGACGATCTCGACAAAGATGGCCAGCCCGATCCGTGGTTCCACACCTTCAGCGATGTGTTCTGGTACAACCCAAATCCGAACTGGGCCAGCCTGAACCCGAGCGTCAACGACAACCCGGGCTTGGATCTGGACGACACGGATGGCTGGGGACCCGAGAACCTCAACCTGAAGACACCAGAGCTGAACACCGTGTACCGCGTCGGTGTGCACTACTGGGATAATCACGACTTTGGCGACGCGACGGCGAACGTCCGCATCTACATTCTCGGTGTGTTGAAGGCGGACATGACGTCGACAGTAATGAGCCAGTGCGACTTCTGGTGGGTGAAAGACATCGAGTGGCCGTCTGGCAACCTGCTGGACGTCGCGCCGGGCCAGACCAACGGCAAGTACAGCAAGAACTACACGCCCAAGTTCGCCAAGGCGCTCGGGGGCAAGTGCTCGGAATAGGCCGGCTCGGCTCAGGCCGGGTCGAGCGACAGCCACAGGATGTCCATGCGCCAGCGTACCCTTGCACGGCTCTCCGCCCGAACACGTCCCATGTCCAGCCCAGGCTGGCCCACGCAGACCGGTCTTTCAGCCGAGTTTTCTGGGGTTTTGGCGGCTGCCGCGCCGGCGCGATTCGGCGCTGATGTGCTGGCCCTGTCCGGGCTGATGCTGGGCCTGTTGTTGGCGCAAGGGTGTGGCACCGGCGACGCGGGCAGCGGCACGTGTGTCGAGACGACGTCGACCGGCGTCGACAAGATCGCGGTGGCCGCGCTGAACGACGAGGCGGGGGCCGCGCTAGCCAGCTACAGCTTCGATGCCAACCTCGTGACCACGCGCCAGTTCGTGTTTGTCCTCACCAACACCGCGAGCTTGTTCAGCGCGGCGCCGCTGAGCGTCAAGGCCATCTCGCTGGTCGAGACGGATGACACGGGCAAAGCGGTGACCTCAGCGCTGTTCAAGTGCGAGGGTCCGACGGGCAAACCGTGTGTGGCCAGCGATTTTCCGGCGGTGATCCCCGGCGGCTTCAAGGACGACGCGTGCACCCCCAAAGGGGCGAAGACTGGCGCCAACTTCACGGTGGTCTACAACCACGAGGCCGGCGCGTCGGCGCGAAAGGCGGTGCTGCACCTCGAGCTGGACGGCGATCCGACGCGCAAGACTCTCGATGTCACCTTCGCGACCGCGCTGGGGAAGCCGAAGTTCACGTGCGACGCCGACGTGGTCGATTTTGGCTCGGTCAAGGCGGGTGCAGCGCCGGTCGTCGAGACGTTTAGTTGTCGGAGTGTCGGCACAGCGCCGGTCGTCCTAGAGCGGGCGGAGCTGTTCAGCACCTCCGCGCCACCGCTCAAGCTGACGTTCTCGGGCCAGACGGTGGCGGTCGGCGCGCCGTATACCGGCCTGCCGGCGATCACGATTCCGCCACAGGGGTCTATCAAGCTCACCGCGACGCTCGGCGGCTTGGTGGCCGAAGAGAAGATCGGCGCGACGCTCAAGCTCACGACCAATGACTTCACAGCGGCCGAGACCACCGTTCAGTTCAAGGCAAACTCGTCGGGCCCATGCCTCAAGCCCAACCCGTCGACGATCGACTTCGGCGACGTCGGCGTCGGCGTGCCCAAACCCATCGAGGTGCAGCTCCAGGGCTGTGGAACGGAGGCAGTGACCGTCACCAGCATCGCGCTGGACCCTGGCGCGAGCGACGGCCTGAAGCTCGACTTTACGACCGGCAGCTTCACGGACGGCAAGGGCCCCACCGCGACGGACGCGTTGATTGTGCAGCCGAACGCGACGGCGAGCTTCCGCGTGATCTGCACGCCGGTCTCTCTGACGGCGGTGATCGCTGGCACCGTGCGTATCACGTCGAGCAACGCTGACGCCCGCACGATCCCGGTGAGCTGCACGCCCGCCAAGCTCGCCTGCCCAGTCGCCTGTTTCGATGTCCAGCCTGGCGTCAAGGTGGTGCCGCAGACTGAGCTGACGTTCAACAGCGCCTGCAGCAAGGCGGGCGGGACGCAGGTGATCGACAAGCGAAAGTGGAGCGTGACCCAGCCCAAGGGCGCGCCGCCGGCCAACTTCTCGCCCAACGCGACGGGCAAAGAGGTGAAGTTCACGCCCAACGTGGTGGGCACCTACGAGTTTGCTCTGGAGGTGTTCGACGATCTCGGTAAACCCGGCTGCCAGCCCGAAAAACGGACGATCGAGGTGGTGCCGGATGACAAGCTGCACATCGAGCTGACGTGGACGACCAAGGGCGATCCGGTGGTGGGTGACGACAAAGGCGCCGACCTAGACCTGCATCTGGCCCACCCCCTGGCCTCCAGCGTGCCCGGGCAACCCGACCTAGATGGCAACGGCGAGCCGGACCCCTGGTGGGCGCGATGCTACGACTGCTTCTGGTTCAACCCCACGCCGAAGTGGGGCGATGCCTTCGATGTGGCCGACAATCCAAGCGTTGAGCGCGACGATGCCGACGGCGAAGGACCTGAGAACCTCAGCGTGAAGGTGCCCGAGACCAACACTTGGTACACGATCGGCGCGTATACGTGGAGCGACGGCAAGTTTGGCGCGTCCCTACCGCGCATCCGCATCTTCATCGACAAGGAGCTGGTCTTCGACAAGACCGGGCCAGCGCTCAACACCGGCGACATGTGGTGCGCCGCGCAGGTGTCATACGATCCGCTCGCGACGACCACGAACGCGAAGGTCAAGCTCATCAAGGCCTGCAAGGGTGCAGATGGCGCCGGTAACTTGGTGACGCACAACTATCCGCAGTTCGATCCGAAGAAGCCGATGAACTGCGAGTGAGCGAGACTGCGGCTGACCGGGACACCGACCTTGCGACGATTCGCATAGCCGGTGACGCAGCAATGGCAACATCAGCGATATCAGGCGTGTTTTTTTCAACGTACACCCTTGACGCGCCTAGGTCCGGCGTGTAAACCGCCGGTTCTCATGCTCGCTTCTACGCGGCAGAGCACACCAAACGGAGAGCTCCAATGACCAAGTCGGACCTGATCGAAGCCATCGCCCAGAACGCCGGACTGACCAAAGACAAGGCCAGTATCGTTGTAAATGAAATCTTTGACCAAATGGTTGAAGCCATGAAGAACGGCGAGCGCATCGAGATCCGAAACTTCGGCAACTTCACCGTGCGCAACTACGAGGCCTACACCGGTCGCAACCCGAAGACGGGCGAGCCCGTGCAGGTTGGCTCGAAGCGCATGCCTTTCTTCAAGGTTGGCCTTGAGCTGAAGCGACGCGTCAACGGCGAGTAATTGCGGGTCTTGAGTGGCTTTCTTGGCAGCAGTCGGCGAATGGGGCATCTTTGACGCACCGTAACGGCGGGGAACATCTTCCCGCTGCCTTGTAGCCCACTTGAGCCGGCTCCTACGTGGTGGCTCGTATGTGGTGGCTCGTATGTGTTAGCTCCCCTGAGCCCGACTGTGCTAGCTCCTCTGAGCCCGATCTAAGCGCTCCACGCTGCTCGACTCAGCCGCGCCCTGACCGCCTCGCCGGTCCAAAGGTGGATGTATGGCCGCGAAGCGAACCGGAAGCGCGACAAACGGCGCCCGCATGAAATCCAGCTCGCCCAAGGCGCGCAAAGCGCCGTTCACGATCGCGTTCAGCGGCGTGACGGATGTCGGATTGGTACGCGAAGGCAATGAGGATTGCCTGTTGGCGCATCCGGCGGCAGGGCTCTACGTGGTGGCCGATGGCATGGGCGGCCACAACTGCGGTGAAGTGGCGTCCCAGTTCGCAGTCGAGGCCATGATGGCCTTCTACGACTCCGAGGACATCACCCAGCGCGTCAAGGACGCTCACAAGCAAGCCGTCAAGCAGCTGCCGAAGAGCTCTCGGGACCCGAGCTTCCACGCGCTGCGGCTGCGCAAGGCTGCGGAGAGCGCGAATATCTCGGTGTATCGCTTGTCGCAGCAGCACGAGGCGTTGCGCGACATGGGCACGACCGTTGTCGCGGCCGCCTTCTCGGGTTCGCGGCTGTACGTGGCGAATGTCGGCGACAGCCGTGTCTATCGTATGCGTCGTGGCGAGCTGGTGCAGTTGACCGAGGACCACAGCCTCGTGAACGAGTATCTGAAGATGAACATGCTCCGCCCGGAGGATGTTGAGAGTTTCCCGTACAAGAACGTCATCGTGCGCGCAGTCGGCCTGCATGAGCGCGTGACCGTCGACGTGACTTGGTCGACGGTGAAGCCCGGTGACCAGATCCTGTTGTGTAGCGACGGGCTGACCGATCTGGTCAAAGACGACGCTATCGCCCACGTGCTGAGCACCTCCGCCACGCCGGACGAGGCGACCGCCAAGCTGGTCGAGTGCGCGAAAGACGCTGGCGGTCACGACAACATTTCAGCGTTGTTGATTGAGCTGCAGCCCTTCGACGCTGACGCGGTCGCGGCTCCGCTCGTCAAGTTGCCGCCCACCACGAGTGACGCGGCGGAGGAGAGCGCGCTGCCAGCTCCGAGCGGCTCGCCACCTCCGGGGCCGCCACCTCCGGGCCCTGCGCCCTCGGGCCCGCCGCCGCCAGGACCAGCGCCAATCGACTAGGTTGAGCGGTGTGAGTCCGGCGAGCGATCTGAATCTGATCCGGCAAATTTCGTAGTCGTCCAGCAACGACTCGGACCCTGGCATTGCCCATGGTTCAGGTCTTTGTTGTGAGGAGAAGGTCATGTTTCCACGTCGTCGATATCGCGTCGCCATCCTCGGAGCGACTGGCGCGGTCGGGGGAGAGCTGCTCAAGGAGCTCGATCTGCGTCGCTTCCCAACCTCGGAGGTCCGCGCGCTGTGTTCGCCCGCTTCGGCGGGTTCGGACGTGCGCCACGGCAAGCGCAAGCTGATCACGGCCGCAGCGGTCGCGGAGCAGTTCGCCGGGGTCGAGTTGGTGTTCTCGGCGGTGGACGCTGAGGTGGCCGCGCAGTGGCTGCCTGTGGCCCGCGCGGCAGGCGCTGTCTGTATCGATTGCTCCGATTGGGGCCGCAGCCAGGAAGACGTGCCGTTGGTCATTCCGGAGTTGAACCCGGAGCGATTAGCCCATCAAGACGGCCTCATCAGCAGTCCGAGCCCGGCGACGACGGTGGCTGCCCTTGCGCTGGCGCCGCTGAAGAACCTGGGTGGCGGCATCGTCGACGTGGTGATGACGACGCTCGAACCGGCGTCGGGGGCGGGCGCCAAAGGCCAGAGCGAGCTCTCCGGCCAGGCGGTCGCGCTGCTCAACTTCGCGCCCGTGGAGGTCGACGTGCACCCGGCGCGCTTGGCGTTCAACTGCATCCCCCAAGTCGGGGCGATCGACGAGAGCGGCCACAGCGCCGCAGAGCGCACCATCGAGACCGACCTCGCGCGGCTGCTCGGCGTGAAGGCCTACGCCACCTGTGTGCGGGTGCCCGTATTTGTCGGCACCACCGTGAGCCTGACGGTGCGCCTCCACACCGCTGTGGAAGCCGCCGCTGTGGACGCCGCGCTGGACGCTGCCCCGGGCATCACAGTCGTGCGCGAGGGTGTGCCGCCCTACCCCATGGTCATGGACATGAATGAACGTGAGGGCGTGCAGGTGGGCCGTGTGCGGGTCGACGGCCCGATCGTGCGGCTGTGGCTCGTGGGCGATAATCTGCGCAAAGGCGCCGCGACGAACATGGTGCAGATCGCCGAGCTTCTCGACGCCGTGTGGTCGGTAGCGCAGGCTTAGCCTCGTGGGGCGTGGGCGCGGCGGCTGCCAAAATGTCACGCGACGCGGCGACGGGTCACCAAAGTCGTGTCGCTGCGTCACCTGAATTACGGCCAACAATGGCCGACAATGCCGTGGTTTTCGTTCGTTGCGATGCGATGCTGATTGGCACGCACCGTGCACTTCTAGGGTGGTAGGTAGGAAGGGGAAGCGACTTTCCCAAACTGGCCGGCGCCTAGCGCCACCGAAGATAGCTGGAGCAGAGCGCGCCATGACCGACACATTCGTAAGGGAGACGCGACAGCGCTTTGGCGTCGCCACGCAGGCGGCATGCTTGGCGCTGACGATGGGGTTGGCGCTCGTGGCCGCACCTCGCGGCGCGGACGCGGCTCAGGTGAAGATCGTCAGCATCACCGCGGCCCCTGGCGCGTCTGACGGCTTCTTGCCCGATGACCGGCTCGGCCTCGTCGGACACACGGTCGGCGACAACGTCGTCACCCACACCATCAACAAGGCCGATTGCGAAGCGATCCTCGCCGCGGCCAGCGCGACCGTACGGATCACGTGGAACTGGTCGGACTACGCCACGCTAGCGTTGACCGCCGCCACCAGCGGTGTTGGGTCCGGCACGGCGGCGCCGCACTACGCCATCAAGATGGCGACGCCCACGAACACGTGCTCCATCTCGGAGTTCAAGGAGACGGACGCCTCGGTCGACAAGTGCTCGATCATCGCGGCGGAGCGGAAGTTCACTTCGATCGCGACGACAGACGAGCTCTTCGACCTCAACCTGAAGACGCTGATGGGATCGCCGGCCAACTGCAATGGCAACGTCGACGGCACCGCGACCGTCTACTTCATCCTCGACGATGCTGGCCTGGGCATCACCATCGGAGGCGTCGCGCTAGAGTTCGACATCGACACCAAGGCGCCGGACGCACCGACGATCAACGCCGTCTCCGCTGGCAACCAGAACCTCAAGGTGACGTGGACGACCGTAGACGAAGCGACGACGAAGTATTCGCGTGTGTACTGGTCCAAGGTGTCCTTTCCAGCGACGGCGCCCACGCAAGCGACGTCGTGGAGCGGGCTGCAGGAGGATTCGAGCTACCAGATCACCGGTCTCACCAACGGCGAGACCTACTTCGTCGCGGTGACGAGCATCGACGAGTTCGACAACGAGAGCGTCGCCGCCAAGGTCGTGCAAGCCTCGCCGGTGCCGGTGCAAGACCTCTGGCAGTCGTACAAGGCCAACGGTGGCGCGTCAGAGGGCGGGTACTACGGCTGCTCCGCGGGTCGACCGGCGCCGCGTGGCGCTGGACCGGACCGCTCCGCGCCTTGGTGGATCTTGCTCGCGGCCGGGGCGCTGTTGCTGCTACGACGCCGCAAAACCGCGGTTGCAGCGGCGTTGCTGATCGCGTGCGCGACGATCGCGGCGCCGCAGCAGAGCTTCGCTGAGTCGCCGCGGACGATGAGTCTCGACATCCAGGCGGGCTACTACACACCGATGATCGATCGCGAGTTCAGCAAGACCACCGGCGCGACGCCGTACGCCGACATGATGACGACGCCAGCCATGCTCTACGGCGCGGCCTTGGATTGGCGACTGCTCCACGGCATCGGCGAGCTCGCGGTTGGCTTCAGCGTTGGCTACTGGTCGCAGACCGGCAAGGCGCTACGCTACGACGGCACGGACAGCGATGACGAGGTTGAGCTGCTGGTGGTGCCGGTCACGCTGGATCTGATCTACCGCTTCAACTGGCTCGCCGAGAAGTTCAGTTTCCCGCTGGTGCCCTACGTCAAGGGTGGCCTCGCCTACGGTTTCTGGTGGGCCAGCGATGGCACGGGTGAGACGAGCACGTACACCGACGCCAACAACAAGGTCTTCACGGGTAGCGGCGGCGTCGCCGGCTTGCATGGGACCATCGGGATGCGGCTGCTGCTCGACGTCTTTGAGCCAAAGGCGGCCCGCGGTTTCGACATCGAGATGGGTGTGAACCACAGCTACCTCTACATCGAGTATTCACGGCTCGCGCTGACGAACTTCGGCGACGCGAAGGCGCTCGATCTCAGCGACGACGTCGTGATCCTCGGCCTCGCCTTCGACCTGTGATGCGCTGAGGTCGGCCTTGAACAGCGACTTGAACCCCGAATTGTTGGCCGTCGAGCCGAAGCCGCTGCGGCGGATCTTGCTGTGGGTGGCGTTCGACGGCGCCGGATTTCATGGCTTTCAGCAGCAGGGCAGCTTGCGGACGGTCGCGGGCGCACTCGAAGACGCGTGGCACACGTTTCGCGGTGAGCGGGTGACGATGCGCGGCGCCAGCCGCACGGACGCAGGCGTACACGGTCGGCGCATGCCGGTGACGTTCGAAACGGCCGACGACATCCCCATCAAGGGCGTTCGGTTTGGTCTCGACCACGTGCTGGGCGAGGACATCGCTGTCGTTGGCGCAGAGGACGTGCCCGAGGCCTTTCACGTGCGCCACGACACGATCGGCAAGCGCTACGTCTACCGGGTCTGGGCGGGGCGTGGGCGCGAGCCGACCCGGCGGCGCGACCATTGGCATGTGCCTAGATCGCTCGATGTCGCCGCCATGAACGCCGCCGCGCTGCATTTCATGGGCGAACACGACTTCGCCGGGTTTCGCACCACGGCGTGCACCGCGGTCAGCACGATCCGCAGCATCAGCCGCGTCGCGGTGCGCACCGAGGCCGACGCCGGGCTGGGCACCGAGGCCGTCGACGCGGACCGCGTGGTCATCATCGTCGTGGAGGGCAACGCCTTCCTGCACAACATGGTGCGCATCATCGCTGGGACGCTGGTCGAGGTCGGCAAGGGAAAGATCACGGCAGACTCGGTGCCGGCGCGCATCGCCAGCCGTGCGCGGACACAGGCTGGGCCCACGGCGCCTGGCCACGGACTGACGCTAGAAGCCGTATTTTATGGGCCGTACGGCGAGCGCCAGGGCTTGGAGCACAAGCAGCTCCTGACCCGTCTCCGCGCCGGCGTTGAGCCGGCATAGGCCTACTGGCAGCCGAAGCTCTTGGCCGCCGCGTTCCACCCGCAAGTCTGTGAGACCTTGGTGCAGTCGAGCGCCTGGATGACGTCGCTGGAGCAAAACAGCCACGTCGTCCCCTCGCACTGGCCCGCCGGCGGAAAGAGCGGTCCGCACGTCGCGCCCTGTTTGGCCTCACAGAAGCCGCCAGGGCAAGCCCAGCCCGCGGTGCAGCCGCCACCACACGTGCCGCCGCAGCCGTCGCCGCCGCACTCCTTCGCCTTGCCGTCTTTGTCGGTACACGCCGGCGTACAGGCTGGTTTGTCGATGCAGCCGTACTGGCTCGTGTTGGTGTCGTAGCCGCAGACCTTCTTGGGCACCTGCGAGTCGCAGAACGTCACGGTCTTCTGAGCCGACGCGCCGGTGCCGACACACAGCGTCAACACGTCGCCCGCGCAGCTGCCGTCCTTGGGGATGCCCTTGCAGGCCGTCGCTTCGCAGACGCCCTTGGCGTCGTCGCAGAGGTCGCCCGTCGCGCAGTCGCCGCACGAACCGCCGCAGCCGTTGCCGCCGCAGACCTTGGTTCCTCCGCCCGCGAGCGCGCACGAGCCGGTGCAGTCGTCCTTGTGGCAGCTGAAGTCGACGCCGCAGCTGTAGTCCTTGGGGCAGTCTCCACACGAGCCGCCGCAGCCGTTGTCGCCGCACTTCTTGTCGGTACAGACGGGCTTGCAGAAGGCTTGGCATTTGCCGCCATCCGGCGCGCACACCTCGCCCGAAGGGCAGAACCCGCAGACCGAGCCGCAGCCGTCGGGTCCGCAGGCCTTGCCGGCGCACTGCGGCGTACACGCGCCGTCGGTCGTCGGAAACGCCACGTCAAAATCGCCAGCGCTGGTGTCGGGCGCGGCGCCAGCGTCGGGCGAATGGCTATCGGCGGCGCTGGTGTCGCCGTTGGCCTTCTTGATGTCGGCCTGCGTGCCGCTGTCCGCCGCGCCGGCGTCAAACAGCGACGCGGCGCCAGCGTCGGCGCCGGCATCGGTCCCCGCGCTGTTCGCGCCGCAGCCAGCGAGTAACAGCAGGGTCGTGGCCAGCCACGCAGCGCGCGACCGGCCCGGACGGCGGCGAATGGCGAGGTGGCTGTGCGGTCGGTTGACGAAACGGCGGCGCTGACTCATGTGCACTCCAGGCAGGGTCGCCAGTCTACAAGACCCGCGTCGCGAACGCCCGCGCGCTGCGATCTGACGGAATGGCGGAAGGTGCGGGTTGTTTCACATCGGCGCCGTGGCCCATACGTGACAAAATGGCAGCGCCAGCCCGGGTCGCCAGGGTCCGACTGTGACAAGGCGTCGCGGTACTTCTCGACGAGGCCGAGAAACCAGCGGTGATCCCGCGCAGTTCGAATCTTGGCACGCTGGCACGACCCTTGCTTATTTCTAACGTAGACCCGCCGGCATCAGGCCGCGCCAACCGGAGCTTTGCACCACGATGGAGACCTTGCTCAAGCGCCATTTCTGGGTTGTGAACCTGCTCGGCATCGCGATCATCGCGTGGCTCGTCGGGGGATCGCTCAACGGTTTTGTCGGCATGAAGCTGTCGGCGGCGAGCAGCAACGACATCGACGTGGCCAGCCTGAAAGCGGGCGCCGGCAGCAGCGCGCTGGCCGACAGGCTCGCTTCGGCGCGGTCGGGCAGCGGCGCGAGCGGCGCGATGGAGGCGGCGAGCCCCTTCCTGATCGACGAGCCGCCCAAAGAGGTCGAGCCAGAGCCCGAAGAAGCCGAAGCACTCGATGAGAAAGCGCCCGATGGTCCTCTTGAGGCGTCATTCGAGGTGACGAAGCTGCCGTTGAAGCTGCTGGGCACCATGGTGGTCACGCCAGCCCGCTACTCGAGTGGAACGATGGAGGTGAACCGCAAGGACCAGAAGATCATCACGATCGGCGTGGAGCTGCTCGGTGGACAGGCGCGCGTCGAGGGCATCTTTCGCACGTACGTGGTGCTGAAGGAGAGCAATAAGCTCACGATCGCGCCGCTTTGGCCACGCCCAGAGGCGGCGAAACCGGCGGAGAGCCCGAGCACTGCCATGGCGCCGACGGCGCGACCGACCGACGGTGGTGTGGCGCGGCCGGGTCGCGCGGCGGCCGCGAGCACGGCGGACGGCGTCAAACGCATCAGCTCCACCAGCTTCCAGCTCGACCGCTCGATGCTCAATCGCAAGCTGAAGAACTTGGCCAGCCTCGGCCAACAGGCGCGCGTCGTACCGAACTACCACCGCGGCAAATACGACGGGTTTCGGATGATCGGCATGGGCTCGAGCAGCATGTTTCGCGACATGGGCTTCAGCAACGGCGACATCATCAAAGTGATCAACGGCAACCGTATCGACAGCCCCAACAAGGCGCTCGCGCTCTACGAAGCCCTGAAGAACAAGTCCCGCCTGACCGTGCAGATTGAGCGCGGCGGCATGCTGAAGACCCTGCGCTACACCGTGCGCTGAATGAGAGGCGATCCCCCCGGCGGGCTCGCGCACCACAGGATGAATCAATGAGGTCAGGACCGCCCCTCGCGCGCCGCGAACGCCCGGTAGCCAGCACTCAGCTGGCGCTACCCACGACTCGGCTGGCGACCCCCACCAAAGTGCTGGTGCTGGCGCTCGCGCTCGCGATCGCCACGCCGCTGGTGACGTCGACCCGAGCTGCGCAGGCGCAGGCCGCGCGCAAGATCCCGGTACGCACGGTGCGGGCCGGCACGATCAACAAGTCGGGCAAGCGCAAGGTCGCGGCGGGCGCCGGCTCTGTCGGCGTGTTCAAGCGCAGCAAGGGCAAGAGCAAGCTCGATCCGAAGTACGATCCTGCGGAGGCGACGGCGCGCGTGAACGGCACCGCACCAGCCCGAGCGGGCAGCGGCCCGGGCGCGGCGAGCGTCGGTGGCAATGGCGCAGAGCTGCCGCCTGAGGCCAAGAAGATCGAGGATTGGGTCAACTTCAAGAGCAACATCGACAAAGACATTAAGTGCAAGCGACTGCCACCGACCGCCAAGGTCACGCTCGATTTTGACCAAGCGCCGCTGGAGTCCATCACCAAGCTGATGAGCTGCTGGATGGACCGCAACTTCCTCATCGCGAGCAATCGCCGCGGCGCCAAAGTCACCATCATCTCGCCCCAGCCGGTGAGCGTCTACGAGGCCTGGCGGGCCTATTTGTCGGCCTTGCATGTCAACGGCATGACCATCACCAAACGCGGCCAGTTCTACCATGTGGTCGACGCCAACAAGGCGCTCTCCAGCGGCTCGCCCGTGCTCGGCGTGAAGAGCGGCGTGCCCGACGACGACCGGATCGTGACGCGGCTGGTGCGGCTTGAGCACATCGAAGCCAAAACGATGGAGGCGCTGCTCAACAAGTTCAAGGGCACCGGTGGCGACATCTTCACCTATGAGCCCAACAATACGCTCATTATCACGGACACCGGCGCCAACATTCGCCGCATGATGCGACTGCTGAAGAACATCGACGTGCCGCTCGGCAAGGACAAGATCTGGATTCGACCGGTGCAGCACATGCAGGCGTCGGAGCTCGTCGAGAAGGTCAACGCGGTGTTTGGCGAGGGTGGCGGCGCATCGACCCGCGGCAGGACCCGCACGACGCGGCGCCGTGGCAAGCCGGTGTCGACGGCTGGCGGCACCAACGACATCACCAAAGTCTCGATCTCCAAGGTGATCGCCGACGAGCGCACCAACCAGATCATCATGATCACGACGCGCTCGAGCTACCTGAAGGTCGACCGACTGATCCGTAAATTGGACGTCCCGATCCCGGGTGAAGGCCAGATTCACATCCACGCGCTCGAGAACGCGGACGCCGAAGATCTGGCGCAGACGCTGCAGTCGCTGGCCGGTGGTGGCGGTGGCAGCAGCAGCCGCGGTCGTGGCAAGGCCAAGCCCAAGGGCAAAAGCGGCGGATCGGCGGCGCTGTTTGAGGGCGAGGTGAAGATCACCGCCCATAAGGCGACGAACTCCTTGGTCATCGAAGCGTCCCTGAAGGACTACCTGAGCCTGAAGAAGGTCATCGCCCAGCTCGATCACCGGCGCAAGCAGGTCTACATCGAGGCGGTGATCATGGAGATCTCCACCACCAAGAACCGCACGATGCAGATCGCCGGATCGGCCGGAAAGACGTTCGATATCGGCGGCGACACGATCCCGCTGCTCTTTGGTCTCGGCGGCGTCGGCATGAACGGCTTCGACATGAGCCAGCTGACCTCCGGTGGGTTCGCCGCGGGGCTGCAGGGCCCGTCTTTGCAGGGCAGCAGCGCCGTCACGGGCATCGCCGGGGCGCTGCCGAAGTATGGCTTCCTGATCCAGGCGATTCAGGAGAACAGCGACGTCAACGTGCTGTCGACACCGCACATCCTCACGCTCGACAACGAAGACGCCGAGATTCAGGTAGGCCGCAAGGTGCCCTATCGCCAGGCCAACCTCGGTGGTGGCGGGCTGAGCAGCTTGGCCGGTCTCGCTGGCGGCCTCGGCGGCCAGGCCAGCGGCGCGCTGGGTGCGCTGGGTGGGCTCGGCGGGCTCGGCGGCGGCCTGGGGTCGATGATCCAGTTCATCGACGTCGACCTGACGCTGAAGATCACGCCGCAGATCAACAACAGCAACTTCATCAAGCTCAAGATCGACCAGAAGCTCGATGAGATCGAGGCGATGGACCCCAACCTTGGGCCGACAACGTCGAAGCGCCACATCACCAACACCGTGGTTGTGCGCGACCAGCAGCCGGTGGTGATCGGCGGCTTGATTCAGGATCGCGAGACGACGGGCGTCGCCAAGATCCCGCTGCTCGGCGACCTGCCGCTCATCGGTATCCTGTTTCGCAAGAGCACCAAGCGGGTTGAGAAGAAGAACCTGCTGCTGGTGATCATCCCGCACATCATCAAGGACCCGAGCGACATCCGGCGCCTGCATCAAGAGAAGATGGCGCAGCTGCGACAGTTCGCCGAGGACCTCGCCACCAAGCGCAAGGAGTACGAGGGCAAGATCGATTACCGCAAGAAGTCGGGGATTTTGCAGCTTATCTACGCGGCTGTGGAGCGCAGTGAGGCCGAGCGCAAACAAAACGAGAAGGCGTATTACAACAACGCCAACGTCGACATCGTCGGGCCGCCCGAGCACCACGACCTGGAGCACGACCCCTTCGCCGAGCACGAGAAGACCCTGAAGGACCAGCCTCGTGTTGAGGTGATCGACCTGCCGAGGGCGAAGCCGCACGCGGACGAGCCGAAACCAGCGACGACGCCAGCGACGAAACCGACGACGACGAACGGCAAGCGCCGCGGTGTTGGTTCCAAGAAGTAGCGCCCCACGATCCGACAGCGGTTGGATCGGCAGATGGACCCGGAGTTGAGTGTGAACATCGCCCCCTACCCGATAAGCGACAAACCGAGCATCGACGCGCGGCCGATCGGTGAGATCCTCGTCCGTGACGGGGCGTGCACTGAGACGAACGTCGTCGACGCGCTGGAGATGCAGGTCGAGCGCGGCGGGCTGTTGGGTGAGCTGCTGGTACAGATGAGCGCCATCACGCAGCTGCAGCTGACCCGCGCGCTGGGTGCGCAGTTCGGTCTGGACGTGGAAGAGCGGATCGATCTGGACGAGCTCGACGTCTCGCTCGTGGGCGGCCTGACGATGGGCTACGCCAAGGGTGCCGGCGTGCTGCCGACCCGTCTCGAAGACGGCGTGCTTGAGGTCGCCCTGAGCAACCCGATGTCGATCGACGTGCTCGACGATCTGCGGATCTTGCACGCGCAAGCGACGATCGAACCGTATCTGGTGACGCCGGATGTGCTCAACGAGGCCGTGAATCACGCCTTTGACCGCCGCGCGCGGGCCGATCAGGTGGTCGACGATCTGTCGAAAGAGGACGGCGTCGTCGACATCGCCGCGGAGCTGGAAGGCGCCGCGAAGGACATCCTCGACGAAGACGACGAGGCGCCGATCATCCGGTTGGTGAACTCGGTGCTGAACCAGGCGGCGAAAGAGCGTGTCAGTGACGTGCACATCGAGCCGATGGAAAAGTACGTCCTGTTTCGCTTCCGCAAAGACGGCGTGCTGCGCGAGGTGGTGCGGGCGCCGAAGCGCTTTCAGCCCGCGATTACGAGCCGCATCAAGATCATGGGCGAGCTGAACATCGCCGAAAAACGCCTGCCGCAAGACGGCCGTATCCGAATCAAGGTCGCCGGGCGTGACATCGATCTGCGGCTCTCGACCATCCCCACCGCCCATGGCGAGCGCATCGTGATGCGGCTGTTGGACAAGACGTCGACCACCCTCGATCTGCTCGCGCTCGGCATGCGTGAGGAGACCATGGCGCTGCTGGAGAGCCTGATTCGTCGGCCAAACGGCATCATCCTCTGCTGCGGGCCGACCGGTTCGGGCAAGACGACGACGCTGTATTCGGCGCTGGTGACGATCAACAAACCCGAGGTCAACATCCTGACCATCGAGGATCCGGTCGAGTACCAGCTCGAAGGCATTGGCCAGATGCAGGTGCAGCCCAAGATCGGGTTCACCTTCGCCGGCGGTCTGCGCGCGACGCTGCGCCAAGATCCCGACGTGGTGCTGGTCGGCGAGATCCGTGACCTGGAGACGGCCGAGATCGCGGTGCAAGCGTCGCTGACCGGTCACTTGGTGTTCAGCACGGTCCACACCAACGACGCCGCGTCGACCTTCACCCGAATGGTGGACATGGGCGTGGAGCCTTTTCTGCTGTCGTCCTCGGTCATTGGCATTTTGGCACAGCGCCTGTGTCGGACCCTGTGTCGCGACTGCAAAGAGCCCTACCACCCCACCGATCTCGAGCTGGAGCAGATCGGCCTGAAGCGCGACGACGATCGCATCGTCAGCGCCCGTTTTCACCGCGCGAAAGGTTGCCCGGAGTGTGGTGGCAGCGGCTACGCCGGACGCATGGGCCTGCACGAGCTGCTGGTGCCCGACGAGAGCGTCAAACGGCTCGTCGTCGACAAGGCCGACGCGGGCACGATCAAGAAGGCGGCGGTGGCGGCCGGCATGATCACGCTGCTGATGGACGGCGCCATCAAGGCCATGAACGGCAAGACGACGATTGAAGAGGTCATGCGCATCGCCACGGCGGCGGTGGAGTGAATGAGCGCGGTGTTGTGTTGGAAACGTAGCGGAGGGAGCTAGGTCGTGGCGGTTTTTGAGTACATCGGCAAGTCGGCGGGCGGCAAGACGGTCAAGGGGGTGATGGACGTCGAGAGCGTCCGCGCCCTCAAAGCCGCGTTGCGTCGCGATAAGGTGTTTCTGACCGAGTACAAGCAGACCTCCGCTGGCAAGGCCGGCCAGAGCCGCGTCAAGGCCGGCAAGACCCAAACCGCGGGCTCGTCGGACATTGACGTCGCCGAGCTGCTCACCCGCATCTCGCCGATGGACATCGCCGAGATGACGCGGCAGCTCGCCACGCTGCAGAAGGCCGGCGTGCCGCTCGTCGATTCGATGAGCGCGATCGTCGAGCAGACCGAGAATTCAAAGCTAAAGCGCATCTTGTCGGCGGTGCGCACCGACCTGAACGAGGGCACGTCCTTCAGCCAATCGTTGGCGAAACATCCCAAGGTGTTCACGACGACCTACACGAACATGGTCCGCGCCGGCGAGTCCTCGGGCAACTTGGACCTGGTGCTGCAGCGGCTCGCCGACTTCACCGAAGCGCAGGTGCGGCTGCGCAACAAGATCGTCGGCGCGATGACGTATCCGGTGATCATGATGCTCATCAGCGTGCTGATCGTCGGCGCGATGATGATCTTGGTGGTGCCGAAGATCACGGTCATGTTCGAAGACCTCGGCGCCGACCTGCCCTTCATCACCAAGGCGCTGATCTTCATCAGCGGCATGCTGAGCACGTGGTGGCCGCTGTTTATCGTCGCCGGGGTGGCGCTGTCGATCCTGTTTGAGCGGTGGCGCGCGAGCGAGTCCGGCGCGGTGAAGTGGGACACGTTCCTGCTCAAGGTGCCGGTGCTGGGCGATCTGGTGCGCAAGATCGCGATCGCGCGATTTGCCCGCACGCTCTCGACGCTGCTGAGCTCGGGCGTGCCGCTGCTGTCGGCCATGGAGATCGTCGAGAACGTGGTCGACAACAAGGTGCTCAGCGCGGTGCTCGGCGAGGCGCGCGTGGCGATCCGGGAGGGCGACACGATCAGCGGGCCGCTCAAGCGCTCCGAGGAGTTCCCGCCGATGGTGGTGCACATGGTGGCCATCGGCGAGCGCACCGGCGAGCTCGAGAGCATGCTGAAGAACGTCTCGGAGAGCTACGAGAATCAGGTCGACACCAAGGTCAACGCGCTGACGTCGATCTTGGAGCCGATCATGATCGTTGGGATGGGGTTTGTGGTGGCCTTCCTGGTCGCGGCGATCTTGCTGCCGATGATGCAGTTGACCTCCGCCGTTAGCGGCTGAAGGGGTGGGCCCGCGTGGCCCGAGGAGTGAGCTATGGATACGACACAAGAGACTGGGATGGGACTGGAGAAGATGGGGCACGAAGGGATGGAACGGCCGCGGTTGGCGCCACACGACAGCCACATCCGGGCGCAGCGAACGCTGGCGTGGCGGACGGCACAGCGTGGCCAGCGCGGCATGACGCTCATCGAGATCATGGTCGTGATCGTGATCATCGGCGTGCTGGGCTCAGCGCTGGCGGTGGGCGTGTTCGGCATGCTCGGCGACGCCAAAGAAAACATCGCCAAGGCGCAGATCAGCCAAATTGGCGGCGTGATTGAGATGTATTATTCGGTGCACGGCGACTACCCGGAGAGCCTCGAGATGCTCACCGAAGGCAAGCATCCCAAGCTCAAGAAGAGCATCCTCAAGGATCCGTGGCGCCAGGATGTGCAGTACAGCGCGGAGGGTGACGGCTTCACGCTGTGCACCGGTGGCGACGATAA
>ERZ889078.926-NODE-926-length-24666-cov-22.603876_pt1 | contig 24666 bp, 17 predicted proteins | sample MGYA00521266_ERZ889078 | MGnify/ENA primary metagenome ERZ889078 (study PRJEB32303, sample SAMEA104408618) | aquatic metagenome | biome: Brackish water; feature: Pelagic; material: water | place: Baltic Sea | collected 2014-06-16T06:34:00 | depth 76,534 m ...
TAGTTTTTGTTGTCTTAGTGTTTTTTTAGTATCTCAATTAGTTTCTCATTAACATATATAATTTCTCTCCCTACCTTCTGTGATTTAATAATACCTATTTCTTCCATTTTTTTTAAGTATCTTGAAGCTGCTTTTCGTTCTACACCCATTTTGTCTACTACATAATCTATTTTTGAATAGGGTTGTTCAAATAGCAATTCAATCAATTCCTTACGGTATATTTTAGGCTCATTATTTTGTACAGTCTTTATTGTTTCTGTCAACAAAGTTGTTATTAAATTTATCTTCGATATTGTTCTATTAGAGGTTGTTTCAATTGCTCGTAAAATATAAAGTATATAATCTTCCCATTGATCAGTTTTATTTACATTGTTTAATAATCTGTAATATTCGGACTTACTCTCGTTAATATAGGAGCTTAAATATAAAATAGGAATATCAAGTAAATCATTAATTATCAGATAAAGGATATTCAAAATCCTACCTGTTCTTCCATTTCCGTCATAAAATGGGTGAATGCTTTCAAATTGATAATGAAGTATGGCTAAGTTTATCAATGGTGGAAAATCTTCTTCAATCTGATTAAATGATTCCAAAAAATTACTTAATAAATCTAATATTTCATCTTTTTCTTGCGGTGGTGTATAAACGACTTCACCTGTTTTATCATTTTTCAAAACAGTACCAGCCATACTTCTAACTCCTGCGTTATTCTCAACAATAGTCTTTTGCAAAAATTCAATATCTCTTAACCTTAAAAAACCTTGTTCTTTTAATAATTCATAGCCTGCAAATATTGCTTTTCGATAATTAATAACTTCTTTTACCTGACCGCCTTGTTGCATTTTGGTTGATAAAGCTTTATAAAGCTCATCTTGTGTTGTTATAATATTCTCTATCTCAGAACTATCTTTAGCTTCTTGTAACACAACAGCATTAAGTAACATTGCTTGATTTGGCATTGTTTGAGCAATGCCTTTCAATTCACCTAAAGCTTTTGATGATTTGCTTAATTGTCTAAGTATTCTTATGCTTTCAACCTTTTCACGCTTAGGTGGTAATTTATCTAGTTTTCTATTATGGTGCATTTAGTCTCATGTTTGATTTATATGCACCAAAAATACAAAAAAAATCCCACATATCGACAATGTGGTGTATTTTGGGACATAAAGTACAACGTTCCGGATATGGGGCGTGTCGTTGTATATTTTTCGTTATTACTATTATTTTTACGTGCTAGATGTAACTATCATTATTACAATAAAATACGGCATGACACATATATTGTTGCCTGCTGGCTTTATTGCATCTTTATAATTTTATATGTATCTATTTTGCCATTTAAATCAATCCTTAAAAAATATGTGCCTACTGGAAGACTTTTTAAATCAATTTTATTTACATTGCTTGCGGATAAAACATTAATTCCAAGGATGTTAAAAATCTTAACATCAATTTTATGATAATTGTTTTCAGAACCTATATAAAGCATTCCTCTTGTTGGATTTGGATAAACTTCAATCTTTTCCAAGTTATTGATATCAGATAATGCCGTTGGTAAACGAAAATATAATTTCATATATCCATCATTAAAGCTATTTGAGTCCTGCTCTAAAAACCACACTCCAATTTCTGCCTCATTAATATTTTGAGGTGTAAAATAACCTTGTACTTTTACGGAATCTGATTGAAAAGGCTGTAAGTTTACATTTTTTGAAATTGTATCAAATGGTGTTAAATGCTCGGAAGATTGAAAAGTGAATATTTGGTTAATTGGTTGAGTCCCCTGATTTGTATAAAAAATTGTTAGGTTAACACTATCACTCAATAGAGTGTCCCCAATTGTAGGTTGACAATAAAATGAATCGATTGAAAGGTCAAAACTTCTTCTTTGACCCCAGTAAATATATGTGATTGTGTCATTACATGCTAATACATCGCTTGGGTCGTTTATCACAAAGTAAGCTTCATTTTGTCCTAGAGACCGATTAAATGAAGAATTTGGATGAACCCATTTACTACTATCTGGAAATAAAGTGTCGTTTACTACTATTGAGAATGATAGAGCGTCTATTGGATTTAAAGAGAACAACATCTTTAATTGTACTATATCTATTGGTTTTTTGCCTGTATTTTTAATTAAGAGATCAAATACTTCATAAGTTCCTGCTCCTGGATTATTTATAATAGGTTGAATATCAATTATACTTAAATCATTTTCCTGCCCGCTTAAAGAGCCGTATACGCATGTGCAAATCTCATTATTCATTAAAATTGTGTCGTTAGCTAGAGTTGAAGTAACACATACTTGATGAGCGCCAATTGGTGCATTATAAATGATGTTTGCTTCGAGTAATGATGAATCTCCGGCTTGTAATCCATTAAGTATTACAATTGTATCGTATTGAAATAGAGAATTATTTATAGATAAAGCAAATGGAATTGAATCAATCGTTTGGTTACCAAAATTCTTTACCCAAAATTTTACCGGAACTGGACTAGATAAATCAACCACTCCTTGCGGGCTCACAATTTTAGTAATTCCAATATCTACTTGTGCATTTATTGAATTGAAAATAAAGATAAACAATAGTAAAAATAGCTTTTTCATAATAGTTGTTTTTGACTTATTAATTGTTAATTTTCGCAAGGTTGTTTTATATTAATATATATACATTTTTCTTAGGTCTAATTCAAAACACATAAAATTAGAATAACTGTTATCGGCATGCATGCCAACTATTAAATGTCCCAACCCCTATTGCCAATAGCCATCTTCTATTCTGCAGAAATACGCAGATCAAATGGTTTAAATTGAGGCAAATAGTAAATTGGCTTTTGTTTTTTCATTCATTTAGTTGATTAAGAGACTTCAAAGATAAATTATATTTCAATACAAAAAACGCATACAAATCTATTTCCTTAAAATTCAAGTGACTCATTTAGATTTCTCAAGCACAAAAACCTAAGGTATCGCTTAGATGGGTTTTTTTTAATTTATTTGTTAATTTTCAATAGCAATGAAATTTTCTTGGGGCTCAATGTGGACGTGAACATGGCAACGCGAAATTTCATTTTGAATTCTATTTTCAATTATAGTCGCGATATCATGCGCTTGAAGAATGGTCATTTCGGGTTTAACATGAATATTTAGCTCTACAAAAAATTCAGCACCTGCTGCTCGTACTCTTAAATCGTGGAAATACTCAATTTCTGTTACACCATCAAGTATTGATTTTATTTTTAGATATGTTTCTTCAGGAACGCTATCTAAAAGTACGCTTATGGAACGTTTGCCTAGCTTATAGGAAATGTAAATCACAATTATAGCAACACCTAAGGCAGCAATACTATCTGCCATAAAAAATCCAAAATCGGCACAAATCAAACCTAAAAGCACTACTGACGAACTCCAAATATCGGTAGAGAAATGCAAAGCATCTGCTTCTAAGGCCTGACTATTGTGTTTTTTGGCTACTCGCATTAAAGCCCTTGAGCGCGAAATATCAATAATTATAGAAGAAACAACCACAATATAACTCCATATATTTACTTCAATATGAGTTTCTCCTGATGTTAAACGACTTATGGCTTCATAAATAATCCAAACACAGGTTATGAGTAATAATAATGTTTCGATGAATGCAGAAAGATTTTCAACTTTACCATGTCCGAAGTGATGATCCTTGTCAGCTGGTTTGTCAGATATTCTTACTGCGAACCAAGTGATAGCAGCAGCTACAAAATCCAAAGCAGAATGCAGTGCTTCTGATAAAATACCTAAACTTCCAGTCCATACACCTATAATAAGTTTAAAGCTTGTCAAAAATATTGCGGCCAATACTGATAGAAATGCAACTTTATTTTTCTCCTTGCTTGCTTTTTCAATATCCATAATAATGTGTATTAAAAATTTATTTTATGCTCTCACTATAAATTTAGTCCCACATAGGACTATCAAATTCCTTAATGCAAAAAGTCAACAAAGTATCGCAAAAAGCAATATATCAAAGATTTAATAAATCGGCTTTAGTATATTCATTGAGTAGATTAAGTGGCTTCAAAGATAAAATAATTTCAATGAAGAAAAACCATAATAATTAATTACTAATGCTTATGTTTGTTTGGAAGAAGCTATTTTAGGTCTCTTGTTCAATAAAAGAAAAGATAAATTTGGATTTTACTTCATTATGCTACTTTTTTTTTACAATTCCATTTTGTGAGGCATAATACAAAAAACAAAAAACTAGATATTAAAAATAATATATTAATAATTCTAGCAAATGGTGGAGCTCCTTCTGGCCATATCTGGCCAAGTAAAACTATAGAGTTTAGTATTAAAAGTATAATAATTGCTATCTTCTTCATAACTCTACTTTTAATCTTCAACCATTTTATTAATTTTTGGTTGCACTATCCAAATTCCAACAGGAAAAAACCACAATAAAAAGAATTCTCCTGCAAAATCTCCAAATACAACTTCTCTTTGCAACTCTACCGTTTTAAATGTCTTTGCCGTAAAATAAAGCATGTAGAACATACAGAACATCGCAAATAAATGCAAGGGGAAAACAATAGCAAAGATTAAAAATATGGAGCCTACATTCTGCTCAAAATCAGAATTAAACAATCCATTCATTGCCAAAAAGATAAATAGGATAATCAAAGAAATATAAACCAAAGGAATAAAAAAGAACACTTTAAATTTCTTTACTTTCATGATTACATTCTCGGGAATTTTACTTTGCAATCCAATGGATACTGACCAAAACCATCCTAAAAAAACAGCCATATAAAGTATCATTATCACGGGAAATAATCGCATCTGATTTAACATCATTGTAGCATCTGGATTTGTTTCAAGATTAAAATTGGAAATCATCGAAAACATCCATATAAATTGAAATATCAAAGGTATTCCAAAAGTTAGGATGAAAATTTGCCAATGCTTTGCTTTTAAAAATTTATCTATCATGATGTTTAAATTGGTTTTATAAATCTTATTACTCTACATTATTTTTATTGCGTATTTCAACATTAAGTCCACCAATAATTTACCTAAACTCTACGACACAGAAATATCATATTTAGCCAACAAACCCAGTACTTCAGGAATCGAAAATTTTGCTTTTTTGATTGAATTATTTTCCGGATCGATTGTGTAATTATAGGAGCCTTTTAAATTGGCATTCTGAAGATTTGTTCTATCAAAAATAGCCGCTGACAAATCACAATCCTCAAATATTGCGTTATTCAGGTTAGCTTCGGCAAAATCCACTTCTTGAAGATTACAATTGATAAAAGCAGTTTTCTTCAAATTCAATTTATAAAAAGATGCTAATTTCATGCTGCAATTAGTAAATCCAACAGAAAACAAAAAGGCTTTAATATACTGAAAATCACAGCCTAATAGTTTACAATTTTCAAAATGCACTTGATTCATGGAAGTATTATTGAACTTAGAAAGGCTCAAATCACAATCGATGAATTTGCAATCCATAAAAACAAAATTCGACAAATCATTTCCCGAGAAATTACAGCCCTTGAAAATACATTCCTCATATTCGCCTAATGCTAATTTAATTGAAATAAAATCAGTCTTAGTAAAGGTTCTATTTTCTATAAATTGCATGAATAAAAAATACTATTTCGTCATTTCCATTTTCAGACTACCGAAAATAGTATTGCCAACAATTCGAAAATTTGTTTCCGTCAATTCTAAAACATCCCAACTTCCATTATAACTTCCCCCATCGCTGGTGCCATCCACAATTGTTAAAACAGAAGCATCACTATTTAAAGCATAAGTAAATGTTCCACTTGTAGTATCAGATGCTTTATAATCTACACCTGTGTAATCAGTTGAGAGGGGATTAAATTGTAGATATGATCCATCACCTGGAACAACAACCGTTAAAATTTCGGAACTTTGAATGATCCACTTGCCTTCCAACATTTCTTGTGGCGTAATTTCATCTTTATTACATCCAACGAATGCAATTGCTATAAGGGCGAATGCTATACTTATAATCTTTAAATTCTTCATAAAATAAATATTTGTTTGATTACTGATTTCAATTAAAACTTAATCTTAGCATCTGGAAACCACTTCGACAAAACAGCTTGTTGCTCAGCAGATAAGTTAGTTCCTTTTAATAATATTTTCTTTAATGAACTACAATTCTTCATTTCCTCTGGAAATTCCGTAATTGGATTATCAGAAAGATCTAATGTTTCTAATTTTTTTAAATTTCCGATTTCTGCTGGTAGATTAGTAATCTGATTTCCTTTCAGGGAAAGTTCTTCAAGTTTAGCTAACTCACCAATTTCCGCAGGCAAAGCTGTAATCATATTCTTAGTAAGATCAAGCTTAGTAAGTTCTTTTAAATTAGCAATTTCTGGAGGTATTGAAACTATTTTATTCATCATTATTGTCAAAGATACTAAATCTGTAATCTCACAAATTTCCTTTGGCAACTCAGTCAAATCGGGGGCCATCGTAAATGGCGACATCATCAATGTCTTGGAACTTGCACCTGGAATAATGTATTTATCATAAGCATTAATTTCGCCAGAGGCAATTTTATCCTCCGTCATTTTATTGCTAGCATCCATTTTTTCTGAAAACACATTTGCACTAAATTCTACATATTCTGACTTCAATCTTGGAAAATCAGAAACTGGTAATTTTTTAACGGCCACAGACTTAGCTCCTATTTTTTGGCTAATGGCATTCAATTGATTTAAATCGGAAATTATTTGTTCATTTTTATTACTACCAATTTGTACCGTGCCAATAAATTGAATTCTTTCATCTATATATCTTGCTTTATTATTGGAATAATTACCAAAAATTTTCTTGATTTCTAAACCCGAATTAATGGCCTTTTCAAGTTGATAAGTGTATAAACTGGCATTCAATATATTTTCATATAATCCAAGAGCAACATCTTTGCTAATTCTCGCTTTTTTATCTTCCAAATTCACTTCCAAAAGCTCTTTTTCCCATACTTTAATCGCTTCTACTAATTTAGAATAAGCATCAGCACTAAGTCCATTTTTGGCTATATTTTTATAAACATCAATAATAATTTCTTGTGTATTATCAAGTGCAGTATAATCATATGATTTACCTTTTGCAGTAAAAACTTCAATTTCTTCTTCACGGAATGAAGGATAAACATTGGCTTTAGCAAGTTCAATAGCAATATTATATAATTCATCATCAACTTTTTTAGCTATATTACTTTTAAATCCTGCACTGCTTTTTTCCCAGTCCTTTTTCATCTTATCTGCAACCCAATACTCGCATTTATCATAACCAAAATTAACTACTTCCTGAGTAGATTCTGATACCTGCTGAGCATAAACAATATTACCGCTAGCATCTTTAGCTACGATATATGACAATGGTTTTGTATAGGGAACTTCATAATAATAAGTCGAGACTTCTACTGCATCTTTTACTGTGCCGCCCGAAGGTTTACAAACTGATTTTTTATCTTTCATTTTCTGATTTCCAAATGACAAATCTCCTGCAACATACTCTGCCGTAACAGTAGTTGGACTGATTTCATTAATATTATACATTGGAAATACAAGTAATTTTGTTTCTACTTTTGAGCTTTTATCTTTTTGTCCAAAAGCAAATAATACTGTGAAGAACATTAAAATAAATAAAAGTGATTTTTTCATGGTTATTAGATTTAGAATAAATTAAAAAAAAATTAAGCATTGTTTAGCAATATTTTGAGTGAAGCGCATTTATTCATTGTATTAGAATAATGACCAATAAAAGCTAAATATTTTAGCGTAAAATAAGGTTTGATGGCTTTAAAAAAATATTGATTTTCGCCATTTTGTTAGTTGGCAAAGGTAAACAATATAATTGAGAAAAAAAAATAAGAGTAAAGTTAAAAAAAACAAGGTACTATCTAGTAATTAGCATATTATATTTAAAATATAATAACTGAATTTAGAATATTGTAAAGACTGTATTCAAAAAATTATTATCCGATAAATTGAATCTATGAGTCAGCATACTATATATTTGCTGCTTAAAATAGAAAACACTAATTTGCTGCTTAAATAGTTTTTTACTTCTTTAAAATCCAATTTCTAGAATTCACAAAAGCTTCAAACCAAGGACTTACTTCATCAGCAATTCTTGTTTCTGGGTAATTGGCCCATTGCCAATTAAATATAGATCTTTCGAGGTGTGGCATCATGGCTAAATGACGACCATTTGCAGAGCAAACAGCTGCGGCATTATAGTTTGATCCATTTGGATTGGCAGGATAAGTTTCATATCCATATTTCACTGGAATTTGATAAGCTGATTCCTCCTCTGGAAGATTGAATTTACCTTCTCCGTGTGCTACCCAAATACCCAATCTACTCCCTACCAATGATTTAAGCATTACAGAGTTATTATCTCCAATTTCCACATTTAAGAATCCAGATTCAAATTTATGAGACTCATTATGTAGCATAGTGGCTCTATTTTTATGCTCTGGATTAACCAAATTCAACTCAATCATCAATTGGCAACCATTACAGACTCCCAAACTCAAAGTGTCTTCTCGTGCATAAAAACGGTCTAATGCAAGCTTGGCTTTTTCATTATATAAAAACGCTCCAGCCCAACCTTTGGCACTTCCCAAAACATCGGAATTAGAAAACCCACCAACAAAAACCAACATTTTTACTGTCGTCAAATCTTCCCGTCCTGTGATTAAATCCATCATATGAACATCTTTCACATCAAAGCCTGCAAGGAAAAGTGAGTAGGCCATTTCCCGATCGCCATTGACACCTTTTTCGCGGATAATGGCCGCAATTGGGCGTTTTTTAGTCGTATAATCTATTAGCTTACCTGTAAATGGTGCAGGAAAACGATAATGCAATTCTTGAGTTTTATAATTTTCAAAACGTTCTTGGGCTTTATTGGCTTTCGTCTGATGCTGATCAAAGTAGAAAGAAGTTTTATACCATATATCTCTCAGTTTAGCAATCTCCAAATTCAAATTAGTGCTAAAATGCTTGATGGAAAAGCTATGGTCAGTATTAGGTTTTCCAATCTGGTTATACTCAATTCCATGTTGATTCATCATAGCAATGAAAGTATGCTCATCTGCCACCTGAACAATAATACCTGGATTTTCGCTAAACAATAATTTCACCAAATCCTTTTCACCTATATCTGATAAATCTAAATCTAGTCCCAAATCATTTTGCGCAAAGCACATTTCCAACAAAGTAGTTATCATTCCACCAGCAGAAATATCATGTCCTGCTATAATAATATTGCTTTTAATTAACTCTTGAACAGCTTCAAAAGCATCTTTAAAATAATCAGCATCAGCAATATCTGGAGTTTTAGTTCCAACAAAATTTAAGGTTTGAGCAAAGCTACTGCCTCCCAATTCAAAAGCTGTTTTAGAAAAATCAATATAATAGAACTTACTATTTTCAGCATTGGCAATGACGGGTTCTACCACTTTTTTAACATCCTCAACATGGCCTACAGCAGTGACGATTACAGTACCTGGAGAGAATACCTCAGCATCGTCATACTTCTGTTTCATCGACAGCGAATCTTTTCCCGTTGGAACATTGATACCCAATGCAATTACAAAATCGCTTAAAGCCTCAACGGCATAATACAAGCGACTATTCTCGCCTTCATTTTTTGCAGGCCACATCCAATTGGCACTTAGGGATAATGACTTAATTCCGTCTTTTAGTGGAGCCCAAACTATATTTGTAAGTGCTTCGGCTACAGCAATTCGCGAGCCTTTTACTTCATCAATTAATGCTATTGCAGGCGCGTGTCCCAAACTGGTTGCAATGCCATTTGTTCCCTGAAAATCAATGGCCATTACGCCTAAATTGTTCAATGGAAGTTGAACTGTACCTGCGCATTGCTGCTTAGCAACTCGACCAGTTACAGAGCGGTCAACTTTATTGGTTAACCAATCTTTACAAGCCACAGCCTCAATGCTTAATACTTGCTCCAAATATTTTTCAATTTGCTCTTTTGAATAAACAATTGGAGCAAATTCGGTTGTGGTTTTGTTATCTATTAAAACTGTTTTAGGTGGTTTGCCAAACAAATAAGCCAAGTCCAAATCCATAGGATTTTCATCTTCATCTCCCCTAAAAGTAAATCTCATATCGCCGGTAACTTCCCCAACAACATACATTGGAGACCTTTCTCGATCTGAGATTCTTTGCAATAAATCAACATCTTCAGCTTTGATAATCAATCCCATACGCTCCTGAGATTCATTGCCGATAATTTCTTTAGCCGATAAAGTCGGATCGCCAACAGGCAATTTATTCAATTCAATAAATCCGCCAGTGGCTTCTACCAATTCTGAAAGAGAGTTAAGATGACCTCCGGCGCCATGATCATGAATAGAAACAATGGGATTTTTAGCCAATTCAGTCATTGCACGTACAACATTTTGCACTCGTTTTTGCATTTCAGGATTGGATCTCTGCACGGCATTTAGCTCAACGCCAGAGGCAAATTGACCTGTCGCAACAGAGGATACTGCTCCACCGCCCATTCCAATTCGGTAATTATCGCCTCCCATGACCACAATTTTGTCGCCTATTGAAGGAATGTCTTTTTCAGCATCTTCTTTTCTTCCATAACCAACACCACCAGCTTGCATGATTACTTTGTCAAAACCATATTTTCTTGCAGTTTCGAAATGCTCGAAAGTGAATAAACTTCCATTAATCAATGGCTGCCCAAATTTATTTCCAAAATCGCTTGCTCCGTTAGATGCTTTGATTAAAATCTCTAATGGTGTTTGGTACAACCAAGGTCTAGGTTTTATATTAGATTCCCAGCTTCTGGTTTCCTCAGTATGACGTGGATATGAAGTCATATAAACAGCTGTTCCAGCCAAAGGATTACTTCCCTTCCCTCCTGCCATGCGGTCACGAATTTCGCCGCCAGAACCTGTTGCAGCTCCGTTAAATGGTTCAACTGTGGTTGGGAAATTATGCGTTTCAGCTTTGATGCTGATTAAACTATCTATTTCTGTTAATGCAAAAAAGTCTGCTTTATCTTGAGATTTTGGAGCAAATTGCTGGGCTTTAGGACCTGAAATAAAAGCCACATTATCTTTATATGCCGAAACAATGGTATTGGGATTCTCTTTGGCAGTGCGCTTAATCATGCTAAAAAGCGAATTGGGCATTTCAACGCCATCGATGATAAAACTACCATTGAATATTTTATGACGGCAATGCTCACTATTTACTTGAGCAAATCCATAAAGCTCACTATCAGTCAATTTGCGACCAATTTGAACAGCTACACTATCCAAATAATCGACCTCTTCTGCACTCAAAGCCAAACCTTCTGCTTGATTATAAGCCTCAATATTATCAATATATTTTATGGCCTCTGGCTGTTTGTCAATGAAAAAAATATCTTGTCCAGGATTGTGATACACTTTCTGCAACATGGAATCGTAAACAGGCTCTGCTTCTTCGCTAAGTGCCAACTCTTCAATTCTTATCAGTGAGTTGATACCCATATTTAGGGTGATTTCAACAGCATTGGTACTCCAAGGTGTAATCATTTCTTTACGTGGACCAACAAATACACCTTTCAAGGTGGGTGAATCAATATATTCGGCACGACCGAAAAGCCAAGTAAGCTTGTGAATTTCATCCTGAGAAAGTGGCGTGTTAGATTGTACTGCGTAATGAAGTGCGGAATTTTTAAAGAAAATTATCATCGAGAAATCGAGTTTTAAATAGTTTATTTTACGCTATTATAAAAGGCAAAGGTAATATTTCACGATGTAGTTATGAATACTAATTTTTGAATATGATTAACATCAAAAATAAATTTATATTATTGATTTACATATATTTAAAATCAATATAATGCTTTATTAACAATTTTTACTTGATGATAATTTTAATTTATTCAAGATGTTTCATCATAAATATTAATTTGAAATGTGCAATTAAAATCATTGAAAAAATCAATAAAAAACAATTTCTTCACTATCATTTATTTATACATAATATTTAAATAAAATTGTTATTTTTACAAATCCTAAATCACAAATTATGAAAATGAAAAATTTACTCTCCGCTTTATTTCTATTTTTAAGCTATATCGGTTTTAGCCAAGGACTAAATACCGAGCTTGGATTTCAAGTTAAATATGATCAAACTGTTGTTGGTGTAGTTTGCGTTGATGAGTTTAGTTTTTTAGCCATCGAACAAGCTCGACCAATGGATTATATTACTCAACTCTATAAAGTTGACACATTGAATCAGGTGATTTGGGATACCAACGTAACATCCTTAACCAACCCTTATTCCCCAGATGTAACAGCAGTAAAAGAAATGATACCCAATGCAAATGGAGGCGTTTATGTTTTAGGATTTGGTTCGGTAATTTGTGATGTTCCTGGTTACAATTCATTTTGGTTTATTAAAGAGTATAATGCCTCTGGACAAGTTAAATGGCTAAAATTACTAGAACATAGAGATTATAGTGTTGAAATGAAGGGCTTAACTTTAGATGCTAATAATCAAGTCATTGTGAATTATTCTAGTAATGCAGGAAGTCGTATTTTGACTATTGATAGTATCGGGAACATTATTGATAGCCTTTTTATAGATAAATCCTATTTACAAGGACTTGAATCATTATCTGGCTTTGATTTTGTAGGATTTAAAAACGATTCGCTTTATGGATTTAGCTCCAATACACTGTTAACCAATACAATTGCTCTCCAAAATGAAATCAAAGGAATTAAAACTGTAAATGATACATTATATGTTTTGACTAGCGATAGTATTCATTTGTTTGATCACAATCTCAATAAGCTATTAAGCAATTCTGTTTCAGGATATTCCGCATTCACAAACTTAAATATCTTAAACAATAAAATTGAATTTTTGAGCCATAGTGCATACTCACAAACCATCATTACACTCAATAAACAATTGCAGATGATTGACTTGATGACAATCCCATGCAAGCTTGACCTAGAAACAAAGAAAGATTATAATTCCACGCATTTTTCAACGGCAATTGATTTTGATTTAAGCTTACTCAAAATGACTCGTTATAGAGATTATTCAAGACTTTCTGCTCAAAATATCGCAGTTAATTCTACTGATATTAGCATTATTGATATGCAAACAAATACCATAAAAATCAATGAAATTCAAGGTTCACCAGGTTTGTATTATATCTCGTTTAATTCAAAAGTCTTAATCAAGAATATTGGGCCAAACACACTTAACAGTTGCCATATTAACTATCTCATTTCTAATTGGGGAATTTGTAACAAAAGTGTCTATATTAAGTATTTTGACAATCTCAACTTGAACTCAAATGATACCATGTGGTTAACGCTTGATCCCACCTCAGTTTCTTATGCCCTTGCTACAAACGATAGCATTATTTCCAATATTTGCATGTCCACTAGCTTTGCTAACGACCTCACTGATACCATTATAAGCAATGATGAGTTTTGTAAAAATTTTACTTTTGGCTATGTTGGAATTGATAATGCACCAAAGCAAGATGCTTTTTCTATATTTCCTAACCCAACTTCTGATAAAGTTTATCTAAATCCAGTTCCACAACAAGAAGTAATTTACCGTATTTATAGTTTACAGGGAAGTATTATTCGCTCAAAACCAATCCATTCTGGCAGTATCGATATTTCAGATTTAAGTAGCGGGATGTATATTTTAAAGATTACTTTTTCAGATGGAAACCCAGAGATTATTAAAACGATTAGTAAAAAATAATAATTTTCAAATACTCTAAATTAAAACTCAAAACTAGTAACTCGCAACTTGTAACTCGCAACTTGTAACTCGCAACTCCTAACTTATAACTCCTAACTAAATCCCTTTAACTATCTTTGCCGTTTCAAAAATGATTTGATAAATTTATGCTATTTAAAGACACTTATCAAGAAATAACAACCCCAAGCGAAGCCCTATTTAAAGACAAAGGCAGTAAATTTATTGCCCGAGCTTTTCCTGTTTATTCAGACGAAGAAGTAAAAAACATTCTATTAGAATTACGCAAAGAATATTACGATGCTCGCCATCATTGTTATGCATATATTTTAAATCCCGATCAATCTGCGTTTAGAATCAATGACGACGGAGAGCCTTCTGGTAGTGCGGGAAAACCAATTCATGGCCAATTACTTTCCCACGATTTAACCAATGTTTTGGTAGTGGTAATTCGTTACTTTGGCGGCACAAAATTGGGAATTCCTGGCCTTATTAATGCTTACAAAACCGCAACAAAAGAAGCATTAAGTGCCACTACAATTATTACCAAAACACTGAATGATGTATATGCTTTGAAATTCGATTACCCACTCATGAATGTGGTGATGAGGGTGATCAAAGAAGAAAATTTAAATCAAATTAGCACCCAACTTGAGCAAAATTGCTATTTAGAAATTGAAGTCAGAAAAAACGATTCCGAACGTATTCAAAGCCTTTTGAAAAACATCTATGGTTTGGATGTTAAGTACTTAAGAATGCAATAAAAATCTTTCTACAATTAAGTTTTCATTTAATTTCAAATATCTAATATTTGTTGATTTAATTAACAATTAATGCAAAACCTTTTAAAAATTTATGCAATTTTGCTAACTGAAAATTAAAAGAAATTAGCATGAAAGCAAGGACATTTGTAGAGAAGATTTTTGATGCCGATTGTGGCAGTATTGTCTTCAAAAAACCTGATATCGTACTCACACACGACAATACAGCAAGTATAAAAAATACTTTCGCACTGATGGGCGGAGAGAAAGTGTTTGACCCCAACCAATTACTGATTGTACTGGATCATAATGCTCCTCCAACAACTGCCAAATTAGCCACACAATATCAAGAAGTTAGAGATATCGTTAAAGAGCAAGGTGTGGATAAATTTTATGATGCGGGCAAAGGAATTTGCCATCAAATCATGTCTTATCACGCCCAACCTGGTATGCTAATCGTCGGCAGCGACAGTCACACCTGCACAGCAGGAGCATTTAATTCATTGGCCGTTGGAATTGACAGAACAGAAGCTGCAGGGATTTGGAAACGTGGTGAAACCTGGTTTAGAGTTCCTGAAAGCATCAAAATCATTCTTCATGGTAAATTACCGAAAGGAGTTTATGCTAAAGACTTGTCATTATGGATTATAGGAATGATTGGCAGCGATGGAGCCAACTATCATTCAATCGAATTTCATGGAGATGGAGTGGCTACTTTGGGCATTTCTGAAAGAATGACATTAGCTAATTTAGCGTCAGAGATGGGCGCAAAAAATGCTGTTTTTCCTCCTGATTTAGTATTGGCAGAATATTTTGAAACTGAAATATTAGAAAATGGCGTTTGGGCAGATGCAGACGCAACTTATCTAAAAGAAATTGAAATTCAATTAGGTGATTTATTTCCTGTAGTGGCCGCTCCACATCATGTTGATAATGTAAAAGCTGTTTCAGAAGTTGAAGGAACTCCACTTCATGAAGGACTAATCGGTACTTGTACTAATGGCCGAATTGAAGATTTACGAGAAGGAGCAGCAGTTCTTAAAGGAAAAACTGTGTCCGAAGGATTTCAACTACTCATCACTCCTGCATCGAGAATTATTTATCAGCAAGCCATTAAAGAAGGATTAATTGATATTTATTTGGAAGCAGGCGCTAATGTTTTGTCTCCATCATGTGGTCCTTGCTTGGGAACTGGCCAAGGAATTCCTGCTGATGGTTATAACGTTATTTCCACCGCTAATCGGAATTTCAAAGGCAGAATGGGAAATCCAAACTCAAGTGTTTATCTCGCCTCTCCTACATGTGTTGCGATGTCAGCAATTGCTGGTAAAATTGTAGATCCACGTGATGAAAGCCATCACGACAAATATCCATATTCTATAGAGCAAAGTGGTACTTTAGAAATTCCATCTGGAGAAAATCGCCGAATTGAATCTGTTTGGAATTACAAAGACGTTGACAATTTGAACACCGATCAAATGTTTGCAGGAAACTTAACTTACAAAGTGCTCAGCTCAGATGCCGAATCAATTATGCCTTATTTGTTTGAAGGTTTTGATGCTGCTTTTAGTAAAAATGTGCAAGCTGGGGATATCATCATTGCTGGTGATAATTTTGGCTGTGGAAGTTCCAGAGAACATCCTGCTGTAGGACTTGCTCATGCCGGTGTGAAAGCTGTGATTGTAAAATCAATTAATCGAATATTTTTCCGTTCAGCAGTCAATCAAGGCTTACCGATTATCGTTTTACCTGAGGTAGTTGATGCCTATGAAATGGGAAATAAAGTCACTATCGATTTTCAAGCAGGAAGTATTCTTATTGGTGATAAAAAATTCAATTTCAATCCATTACCTGATAAATTAATTGGAATTTTTGAGGCGAAAGGATTGGTAAATTATATTAAGAATTTAGAAGTATAATGAAGGTTTTGGCGATTTAGACAGATTAATTATTGATACTAATTTTATCTTTTTATTCATCTTGTTTTAAACAATTTATTTAGTTAAAATATTTACAAAAAAAAGCAGGAATAAATTCCTGCTTTTTTTTATATAAAGTCAATTATCAATTTACTTGATAATCTCAACGCTTCTTTTAACGAATTCAGCCAAGTCTTTACCTTTTAAAAGGCCTTGAGATATTTTTGCTAAATCAACTAATTGCTTAGCAATTTTAGCTTTATGCTCTTCGTCTTTATCCTCAGCTAATGCTGCTACCATTGGGTTATTGCCATTCACGATTACATTATATTGATCGGGCATATCTCCCATAAATGACATTTGACCGCCACCCATTGCTTGCATATCCTTCATGCGGCGCATAAATTCAGGCTGTGTAATAATAATAGGATCTTCAGTTTCGCTCAAGCTTTCAAATTGTACAGAAAACATTTTGCTATCTAAGTCTTTATCGAAGTATGTCTTCAATTCAGTTTGTTGCTCTTCAGAAAGTTTTGAAACTTGTGCTTCTTCCTTTACAATAAGTTTATCAACACTCTCAGCATCAACACGTACAAAGCGAGTTTTCTCTAACTTACGCTCCATCAAATCAACAAAATGTGTATCTAAAACACCATCCATCAAAAGCACATCATAGCCTCTTTCTTTGGCTTTTTCAATAAAAGAATATTGCGACTCTACATCGTTGGCATAAAGTAAAATCAAATTACCTTCTTTGTCAGTTTGCATCGCTTTTACTGATTCCATATATTCTTCAGGAGTAGAATATTTAGCGTCAGTATTCTTGAATAGCGCTATTTTTTGAGTTCTGTCATAGAATTTGTCATCGCTAAGCATTCCATATACAATGAAAACTTTGATATCATCCCATTTTTCCTCAAAACTTTTACGGTCATTTTTAAAGAGCTCAACCAATTTATCAGCTACTTTTTTGCTGATATGATTAGAAATCTTTTTAACATTATGATCGCTTTGTAAATAAGAACGAGAAACATTCAAAGGAATATCTGGAGAATCAATAACTCCATGTAATAATGTCAAGAAATCGGGTACAATATTCTCCACAGAATCAGTAATAAACACCTGATTGCTATATAATTGAATTTTATCACGTTGGGCTTCGATATTCTTTTTCACCTTTGGGAAGTACAATACTCCTGTCAAGTTAAAAGGATAATCTACATTCAAATGAATCTGAAATAATGGTTTATCGAATTGCATTGGATAAAGTTCGCGATAAAAATTATCATAATCTTCTTGAGTTAAATCTGCTGGAGATTTTTTCCATAAAGGAGCGGTATTATTGATAACTCTTGGCTTTTTAACTTCCTTAGTTTCTGGATTACCATCTTTATCTTTCTCACCTTCAATCTCTTCGAAACTTGATTCTTCACCAAATTGAATGTTAACAGGTAAGAATTTACAATATTTATTGAGAATTTGTAAAATACGATCCTCTTCTAAAAATTCGATTGAATCATCAGCAATATGGAGTACTATTTCGGTACCTCTATCGCGAGTTTTAACCTCGTCTATGGTATATTCTGGACTTCCGTCACATTCCCATTTAACAGCTTTTGTACCAGCACCTTTTCTATAAGTCTTAGTAATTAGTTCTACATTTTCTGAAACCATAAATGCAGAATAAAAACCAAGTCCGAAGTGACCAATAATATTGGTATTGTCCACATCTTTGAATTTCTCAACAAACTCTTCAGCACTAGAAAATGCAATTTGGTTGATGTACTTATCCACTTCTTCAGAAGTCATCCCGATACCTCGGTCAATGATTTTAAGTGTTTTAGCTTCCTTATCCACCTCAACTTTAATGGTCAAGTCACCCAATTCTACGTCTGATTTTCCTGAGCGAACCAATGCTTTTAACTTTTCAGTAGCATCAGTAGCATTAGAAATTAATTCACGAAGGAAAATTTCGTGATCTGAATAAAGGAATTTTTTAATTACGGGAAAGATATTCTCCGTTTGAACATTAATTTTGCCTTTTTGCATGATATATTCGTTTTGTTAATATTTCTATTTAGGATACGGGCTATTTCAAAGTTAGTGCCAGCTGGAAGAAACTGACAGAATGGCAAAAAAAAAGTTTCGAATTAGGAGTTACGAGTTATGAGTTGCTAGTTGAGCGATGACAAGCACAAAATCATTAAACTTAAACTTTTTAAGCTTTCAAATACCAAAACAAAGGTCAAAAATCCCAAGCAATTACAATTAACACTCCAACGTTAATAATTAATAAAAGCTTTAATTCCATAAAAATGGCTTTAGTGTACTTTCAAAGAGTATTTAAACAACAAATAATGGGAAAATTTATCATAGAAGGAGGACTACAACTCAATGGAGAAATAACTCCTCAAGGCGCTAAAAATGAAGCACTTCAAATCATAAGTGCAACCTTATTAAGTGCTGAAAAAATTACAATTAATAAAGTACCAAACATCAGAGATGTCAATAAACTCATCCTTTTACTGAAGGATATGGGTGTAAAAGTGGAACAGTTGGGTGATGAATCATATTCTTTTCAAGCCGACCAAGTCAATCTGGACTATATGAAAACGGAGCAATTTAAAGAGCAAGCATCCAGTTTGAGAGGTTCTGTGATGATTATGGGCCCACTTTTGGCTCGTTTTGGCCAAGCATATTTACCACAACCTGGTGGTGATAAAATAGGTCGCCGCCGATTAGATACCCATTTTATAGGCTTAATGAAACTTGGTGCGGACTTTAGATATGATGCCAATAATCATTCATATTCTATCACAACCAATGGCTTAAAAGGCGCATATATGCTTTTGGACGAAGCCTCAGTTACAGGTACAGCCAATATTTTAATGGCTGCAGTTTTGGCAGAAGGAACAACAGAGATTTTCAATGCTGCTTGCGAACCATATTTGATTCAACTTTCCAGAATGCTTAATCGCATGGGAGCAAAAATTGAAGGTGTTGGCTCTAACTTATTGAAAATTACTGGAGTTGGTAGTTTGAAAGGAACTGAACATACCATGCTTGCTGACATGATTGAGGTAGGAAGTTTTATTGGAATGGCTGCAATGACCAAATCAGAAATCCTGATTAAAGATGTAGATTACAAGGAGCTGGGAATGATACCTCAAATATTTGGTCGCATGGGAATTAAAATGGAATTACGAGGCGATTCAATCTTTGTTCCAGCCCAAGAAAGCTACGAAATTGAATCATTTATTGATGGATCAATAATGACCATTGCAGATGCACCATGGCCGGGCTTTACTCCTGACTTGATTTCTATCGCATTGGTTGTTGCAACGCAAGCTAAAGGAAGCGTTCTAATACATCAAAAAATGTTTGAAAGCAGATTGTTCTTCGTCGATAAATTGATTGATATGGGAGCGCAAATTATCCTTTGTGATCCCCATCGAGCCACGGTAATTGGTCATGACAGAAAAATGCCATTAAGAGGAATTCAAATGACTTCACCTGATATACGTGCTGGAGTTGCACTTTTAATTGCTGCGCTCTCTGCCAACGGGCAAAGTACAATTCATAATATTGAGCAAATTGATAGAGGTTATCAAAATATTGATAAAAGGTTAATTGCCTTAGGTGCTAATATTCAGCGATTTGATTAATTAAAATGAATATCAATTTTAAATAAATCAGATTTTTAAACATTAGGTTTTTTAGATAATAATCTATTCTTTTCCATTATGCGAAATAAACCATCAGCTAATACTTTTATATCTATCATGCTAATTGTGATGGTATTTTTCTTTAGTAATATCAATTGCCAATCTACAATTGCTATTAATACGGTTGTGGAAACAGATTCAATTATTGTTGGCGCTCAGCATACTAATTTATATTTAAGCAAATTACAAGGAAAGAAAATTGCCATCATTGCGAATCCTAGCTCATTAGTTTGTAAAACTCATTTGGTGGATACTTTACTTAGTTTAGGGATAGATATAAAAAAGGTAATGAGTCCTGAGCATGGATTTAGAGGAAATGTTGGCGCAGGTGAACATGTTGATAATGAAATAGATAAAAAAACAGGATTATCTATTATTTCGCTCTACGGAAATCATAAGAAACCCACCAATCAAGACCTAAAGGATATCGATATATTAATTTTCGATTTGCAAGATGTAGGCACCAGATTTTATACTTATTTGAGCACATTACATTTATGTATGGAAGCTTGCGCTGAAAATAACAAAGAATTTATTGTACTCGATAGACCTAATCCTAATGGCTATTATGTGGATGGACCTGTTTTAGAAAAGAAAAACAGTTCATTTGTCGGCATGGATCCTATTCCAATTGTACATGGAATGACCTTGGGAGAATATGCTCAAATGTTGAATGGAGAATATTGGTTAGCAGATAGTTTACAATGTAAATTAACAATTATTCCAGTTGAAAACTATGACCATAAAATGAATTATAATCTGCCTGTTCCACCTTCTCCCAACCTGCCAAACGCTGTGGCTATCAACCTTTATCCTAGTCTTTGCTTGTTTGAAGGTACTTGTGTTAGTATCGGCAGAGGAACTGAAACACCATTTCAAGTTTATGGTTATCCGACTTTTAAGAGATTTAACCATATGTTTACGCCCAAACCAATAGCCCATGCTGCACCAAGCCCAAAACTAAACGGTGAAATTTGCTTTGGATATGACTTAAGCAATTATAAAAATGATAGCGCTTTTGACTATGCAGGAATTAATTTGGATTGGTTGATAGATGCGTATGCTCAAATGGAAGAAAAAGATAAATTCTTTAATTCATTTTTTACTAAATTAGCCGGCACAAAACTGTTACGAGAGCAAATAGAATCCGGCATGAGTTCTGATGAAATAAAAGCATCGTGGCAGTCAGAACTATTGCAATTCAAGAAAATACGCAGTAAATACTTAATTTATCCAGATTTTGAATAAGACAAAAAGCTATAATATTCAAACTATTCAAATGCTCATTATATTTATAATAAGCACTTTGCTCTATGTAAATACTTGGGATTTTGGATTTGCTTTGGATGACACCATGATGATTACGGAGAACAATTTCACAAAAGGTGGAGTTACTGGGCTAGAAAAAATCCTCACTACCGATGCTTTTGCTGGCTATTTAGGCGAAGGTAAATCGCTTTTATCAGGAGGTAGATATCGCCCGATTTCTCAAATGATATTTAATGTTGAATATTCAATTTTTGGTTTAAGTCCAAAATTATGGCATATTCAAAACACACTTTTCTTTGCTTTGGGAATGCTATTAGTATACATTACTTTGCGAAGATTATTTGATACCCACTTTATAAAATGGACCAGCATAGCTTTTATCACTACTTTAATTGTATTGTTTCATCCACTTAATACAGAAGTAGTTGCAAACATTAAAAGTTTTGACTTATTATTAAGTTTGGTTTTTAGTATTCTGGCACTTTATTGGACTTTACAATGGTTTGACACCAATAAAAACGAATATCTATTTGCTTCAGCTATAAGTTTGTTTTTGGGTATTTTATCAAAGGAAACTGCATTAACATTTCTAGCTATCATTCCAATTTCTATACTTTCATTCAGATCATTAGAAAAAAGAAAAGTACTTATTATCATGGGCAGTTTGACTGCTAGTGTTGCTGCCTATTTCGCTTTAAGAATCTCACTTCTGGGGGTTCCTGAATCTGTTGAGGTCAACGAGTTGCTGAATAACCCATTTTTAGGAGCTACTGCTTCCGAAAAATATGCCACGATTTTATATACTTGGTGGCATTATATTCAATTATTCCTATTTCCAATTGACCTCACCCATGACTACTATCCATATACCATTGAGATTACAAATTGGTCAAATCCAGCAAGCATTGCAGGATTAGTGATTTTTTCTGCTACAACTGTCTGGGCATTATATCAATTTTATAAAACTATATTTGTTGATCAGCATAGTAATTATATGGCTTTTGGATGGTTATTTTTTGTCATCGTTTTTAGTATTTCATCAAACTTATTGGTGAGTATTGGAGCATTTATGAATGAGCGTTTTATTTTTATCGCAAATATCGGCTGGGCTATTATATTTGCTCAGGTATTATTAACTATTGGTCAACAATTCAAAGCGAATGCACAAAAAATTATTTATTTAATACTAGCCCCTATTTTAGTGGTTTATGCTTTTAAAACAATTGATAGAAACCGCGCATGGCAAGATGATTATACTCTTTTCACCACTGATGTATTGGTTTCGCATAATTCTGCAAAATGCAATGTTTCAGCAGGTGGCAAGTCTTACGAAAAAGCTTTATTGGAACTTAGTCCTTTCGAAAAGAACAAACTGCTAAGTGACGCAGAAGGCTTCTTAATCAAAGGATTACAAATTCATCCAAAGTATGTACAAGCCTATATTCTATTAGGAAATGTGTATTTCGAAGAAGCAAAATATGACCTCGCTTTCAAAAGCTATATCAGCAGCACAAAATTGGGTGAAAAACAAGATGCACCGAATAATATTAAGTCTTTAGGGATAAAACTTCAACAAATTAAGGATTATTCTTTTTCATTAGAAGTGCTGCAGTATTATGAAAAACATTATAAAGCAAGTTCCGATACTCGTTATAATATTGCGGTTAATTACCTCAATATAAACGAAGTAGATACAGCAATATTGATACTAAATCAACTTATTAAAACTGATTCTACATACGATGAAGCTTATAATAAGCTGGGTGAAATATATGGGCGATATAAAGGAAATATGGCAGCATCGGAATATTATCTAATTAAGGGATATGAAATCAATCCTAAAAATTTCAGTATTTGTGAGAATTTAGGAACATTAAATGGTATACAAGGACGCAATGAACAGTCTTTATACTTTTTTCAAGAAGCTTTAAAACAAATGAAAACACCTACTGCGCAAATATATCAGAATATTGCTACAAGTTATATGGCATTAGGAAAAGAAGATTTATACATTAAATATCTAGATAAAGCGAAAGCTGTAAAACCCATAAGTCAATAATAATGAGATATTTTGTGCAACTTTCATATCAGGGAACGAATTATCACGGTTGGCAATTTCAGCCCAATGCAATAAGTGTACAAGAGATACTGGAACGCACATTTTCTACATTATTACAAGAAAAAACTGCCATAACTGGAGCTGGAAGAACCGACGCAGGAGTTCATGCTAAAAACTTTATTGCTCATTTTGATATGGATAATCCTATCTATGAAAATGACATTCAATTATTTATTTTCAAGCTTAATTACATGCTCCCTGCTGATGTGATTATTCATAAAATCTTTGAAGTTCCTTCCGATTTCCATGCTCGTTTTGATGCCAAAAGCAGAACATATCAATACATTATTACACGCACAAAGAACCCTTTTAACATCCATGGAGCATGGCTGCGTTGGGATGAACTAGACATCAATCTTATGAATGAAGCCTGTGAAATACTTATGCAATACACTGATTTTACAAGCTTTGCCAAACTTCATACAGATAATAAAACCAATGACTGCAATTTGATGCTTGCACATTGGAAAGAAGATAATGAAATGTACATCTTTGAAATCAAAGCCAATCGTTTTCTTCGCAATATGGTCAGATCCATAGTAGGAACAATGATGGATGTAGGTAAACAAAAGATAAGTCTTGAACAGTTTAGAGCAATCATTGAAAGTAAAAACAGAAGTTCAGCAGGAATTTCAGCACCAGCACAAGGTTTGTACTTGATGAATATTGAATATAATTTATAGAGCTATTATAGAGATTTCAATTTTTAAGCAAGTTTTCTATTTCTTCTCAATACTCAATAAATAATTACTTTTTGGTGCAATAAAGAACAAAACTTCATCACCCATTGAACACTTTTCAAATAATTCTTTTTCAACACGATATTTTGTATTTTCAATAACTAGATCATAACGAATAAATTCATTCATGGGATTGTTATGGGGAAGAGTTGTCATATTGCCACTGCCTGCTTCAAAGTCTTTTATATCAATTTTTCTCTGTACAGTTTTCGTTTCAGCTACCTTTTCATTATTGCGAATATCGACATAGTATTTGTAATTCATCAGATAAGAAACAAGAATAGAGATAATTAGAAACACCATGGCAATAATTAAATCGATATTAAAATT
>ERZ889078.927-NODE-927-length-24663-cov-17.545636_pt1 | contig 24663 bp, 15 predicted proteins | sample MGYA00521266_ERZ889078 | MGnify/ENA primary metagenome ERZ889078 (study PRJEB32303, sample SAMEA104408618) | aquatic metagenome | biome: Brackish water; feature: Pelagic; material: water | place: Baltic Sea | collected 2014-06-16T06:34:00 | depth 76,534 m ...
AAATAAATGTGGAATCTGATTTAGGTTACTTTGGAAGTGGTTTTTAGAGGTTCCCTTATTTGAGTACAATTTGCTAAAAGTTATTGGATATATATGTTTGAATTACTCATGCTTGGTTTTTTTGTTGGAATCGTTTCTGGATTTTTTGGAATTGGCGGAGGAACCATTTTGGTTCCAACGCTTTTATTCTTAGGATTTGAGACAAAAATCGCTATAGGGATTTCTGTAATTCAAATGGTTTTTAGCTCTATATTTGGAAGTTATTTAAACAATAAAAAAGGCACTCTTGACGTGCTCATGGTTGCCATCATAGGCATTGGCGGTTTTGTTGGAGCTTTGCTAAGTGGAACGATAGCGTCAGTGTTTAGCGATGACGCGTTAGAACTTCTATTTTTAATCTTTACAGTTTTTGCGCTAATAAGGCTTTTCTTTAAAACGCAAGAACGCAAAGACGCTAAAAAAGTAAATAAAATTATTCTATTGCTTATAGGCTTTATAATTGGCGCGATAAGCATGACTATAGGAGTAGGGGGAAGCTTGTTGCTTGTTCCAATTTTAGTTGGTTTTTTGCATGTGCCATTGAAACAAGCGACGTCGGCTGGATTGTTTTTTGTGGTTTTTTCATCAATCTCAGGTTTTATCTCTCACTCCATGGAGGGGCACATAGATTATGAAAGCGGAGTTATTATAGGAGTCGCGTCACTGGTTGGCGTTTACATAGGCATACAGCTAAAACATAAAATAGACGCGGTGATACAGAAAAAATCGTTAATTGTTTTTTATTTAACGATAGTGTCGTATTTGTCATATAGAGTTTTTTCTTGATAACGAGTACGAAAGATTAAATTCGATATAATCCAGAGTTTAACGATATAAATAGGTGAAGATTTATGTCAACAAAAGCTCGATGAATTCAAAACAATTTTTTAAGATAGCAATTAAACTATGATAAATTCAAAGCTATTTTAGGCGAAAGCGCAGATGAAAAAACAGATTGTAAAGATATATAAAAGGCTGAAATTTGAGTAAAAAAGACGTAATTATAATAACTGGCGCAAGAGAAAATAATTTAAAAAATATAAACTTGACAATTCCTAAAAACGCCTTGGTCGTCATGACGGGATTGAGCGGTAGCGGTAAATCCACCCTTGCGTTTGACACGCTCTACGCGGAAGGACAACGCCGCTACATGGAGTCGCTTTCATCATACGCTCGTCAATTTCTTGACCGTGTTGGAAAACCTGACGTCGACAAGATAGAAGGACTCACTCCCGCCATCGCCATCGATCAAAAAACAACCTCCAAAAATCCTCGCTCCACCGTTGGAACCATTACCGAGATATATGATTATTTTAGACTTCTGTATGCGCGAGTGGGGACGCAACACTGTCATAAATGCGGTAAAGTCATCTCTCAAATGAGCGCGTCGGACATCATAGGCGAAGTCGCCAAACTACCAGAGGGGGCGAAACTCGTTCTTATGGCTCCGCTTGTAAGAGAAAACAAGGGCGCTTACGCCGATTTGATAGAATCTTTGGTTCATAAGGGATACGTTCGCGCCATGATAGATGGCGTCATGGTTAGGCTTGATGAAGAGATAGAGTTGAGCAAGAGTAAAAAACACACTATTAAAGTCGTGATAGACAGAGTCGTCGTGAAGCCCGAAAACAAAGAACGGATTGCGGCGGACGTCGAGAAGGCTTTAAAAGAGAGTTATGGAGAACTAGAGATAGACATACTCAATTATGAAGAGCTTGATTGCAAGCCTCATATACACTACTCCGAGCATAACGCTTGTTTTGATTGTAAAATTAGTTTTGAGCCATTGGAACCACTCTCGTTTTCATTCAACTCGCCAAAAGGCGCATGTGGCGAATGTGATGGTTTGGGTCTTCGCTACGCGCTCGATCATGACAAAATAATAGATCAAGATTTAACCATAGAAAAAGGCGCCGTTAAAATTGTTTACGGGTTTAACAAAGGGTATTATGCAACGTTTTTAAAAGGATTTTGCGCTCATAACGAAATAGACGTAAACGTGCCATACAGTGAACTTGAAGAACATCAAAAAAAAGCGATACTTCATGGGGGTATCGACGAAGTTGAATTTTTATGGAAAAATCACAAAGTGAAAAGACTTTTTCCTGGAATGATCAGAATAGCGTACGATATGTTCAAAGATGAGAAAGAGTTGGGCGACTACATGAGCGAAAAAGTTTGCAATGTCTGTAACTCACATAGATTAAAACTTGAATCATTGGCGGTAAAAGTAGGGCAAAAAGGCATAGCCGATTTATTGGACATGCCAATACGTGAAAGTTATGAATGGTTCAAAGATGAAGAAAATTTTGCGGCCATGGACGCGCAAGACACCCAAATTTCAGCTCCAATTTTAAATGAAATTCGTGAGCGTTTATACTTTTTGTTCGACGTTGGGTTAGGGTACATAACTTTAGGTCGCGACGCTCGAAGCATTAGTGGCGGCGAAGCGCAAAGAATTCGCATAGCTTCACAAATAGGAAGCGGTTTGACCGGCGTCATGTACGTTCTGGACGAACCAAGCATTGGTCTTCATGAACGCGACACCTTGAAACTCATAAGAACGCTCAGAAGCCTTCAAGAGAAGGGCAACAGCGTCATAGTCGTTGAGCATGACAAAGAGACGATTGAAAACGCGGACTTTATAGTCGACATAGGACATGGGGCTGGAAAATTTGGCGGTGAAGTTGTATTCGCTGGCACTTTGGACAAGCTTAAAAGCGCTAAAACTTTAACGGCCGATTATTTGTACGGAAGAAAAAAGATAGAGTATTTCTATAGACGCGAACAAGATAAATACATAGAAATAAAAAATGTCACATTAAATAATATCAACAATCTAAGCGCAAAAATCCCATTAAACAATTTTGTTTGCATTACGGGCGTTAGCGGAAGTGGCAAAAGTTCGCTCATGTTGCAAACTCTTTTGCCAACCGCTCGTGAACTTTTAAATCATGCTCGAAAAGTCAATAAAGTCGCTGGCGTTGAAATCACTGGACTTGAACATGTCGACAAAGTAATATATTTAGATCAAAGCCCAATAGGTCGAACGCCTAGAAGCAATCCGGCAACTTACACGGGCGTCATGGATGAGATAAGAAATCTCTTTTCTCAAACCAAAGAGTCTCAAATCCGCGGTTACACGACGTCGCGTTTTAGTTTCAACGTAAAAGGCGGACGTTGTGAAAAGTGTCAAGGCGAAGGTGAGATAAAAATTGAAATGCACTTTTTGCCAGACATACAAGTGAAGTGCGACACTTGTCGCGGAACGAGATACAACGACCAAACTTTGGAAGTTTTTTATAAGGGAAAAACTATCTCCGACGTTTTAAACATGAGCGTTGACGAAGCGTTTGAATTTTTCGCGCCAATTCCTAAAATAAACTTAAAAATGAAAACGCTTGTAGACGTAGGTTTGGGTTACATCACTTTGGGACAAAACGCCGTCACTCTCTCCGGCGGCGAAGCGCAAAGAATCAAACTTAGTAAAGAGTTGAGCCGTAAAGACACCGGCAAAACTCTTTATATTTTGGACGAGCCAACGACGGGACTTCACTTCGCTGACGTGGATAGGCTAGTCGGTGTGTTGCATAAATTTGTGGAACTTGGCAACAGCATGCTGATAATCGAACATAATTTGGACTTGATTAAAAACGCGGATTACGTAATAGACATGGGACCCGAGGGTGGAAGCGGCGGGGGACTTATCATTGCCGAGGGAACGCCAGAAGAGTTGGCGAACGCTTACGAGACGACGGGTTCGTACACTGGTGAATATTTAAAAAAAGAGTTAGATTTACATAAAAAGTAAAATAGATTAAAGGTTTTTCATGCGCAAAAAAGTATTGATTCTCAACTCTCTACTCGTAATTTCAAGTTTATTAAATGCAAGGGAGGGCGTTGACCCGACAATTTTTGTCGATTCGGCGGTTGTTCCTCATGACAAAGAGTATTATAAATACAATGATAATAATATTGAGATCATTTACACGCGAGACAATATCAATTTTGCCAAACATGCGGCAAACATAGAGTCCTCTCTTCATAAAGATTACGAGGGGGTTTACGACTGGAAACTTGACGAACCTCTCTATGTCGGTCTTATATCTTCCAACAATCAAATAGCCAACGGTTTTTCCACCCAATGGCCAAACAACAGACAAATCAACTACGTTGGCGGCGCCGCCATGGTTGATTATTTTTCATGCGACTCATGGTTGGATACGCTTCTTTATCATGAGACCGCGCATAATTATCAAGTCAACATGAAAGTCAATCCGGTGTCGCAATATTTGCATGCGATATTTGGCAATGGAACGGTTTTGATTCCAATACCCATGAACGTTCCAAACGTGGCTGAAAATTCTTTCATGTTGGAGGGAAACGCGGTGCTAAACGAATCGTGGCATGGAAATGGGGGCAGGCTTTATAGCGGTCGATTTAAAGCCGAAACAGTACTTCAGGCAAAAGCTGGAAATATTACGCCAAGTGACGCGTACAACTCAAAACTCGCGTTTCCCTACGGCGACATAGTCTATATCCAAGGTGGATTTTACAACCTTTACATCGCTCAAAAATATGGTTTAAAAAAAGCGAATAGTTACTTTAAAAATCACTCCTACTCTTTTTGGTGGCCTTTTTATACGGACGCTAGCATGCAAGAATCCATAGGCGTAAATTTTACCAAATCACTGAATGATTTTTCAAAACGTTACGCTTCTTTGGCAAAAAATTTTATTCAAGCGGATGGCGCAAAGTTGGCGTCGTCGCAATTTTTCACTTCACTCTCCAATTCGGAGAATGAAATTTTTTTTACTACGAACGAGAGCGGAGTCGGAAAGCCCGAACTTGTCGTTTTTGATAAAAAAAAGCTGAAGACAAAAAAAATAAAAGAGAGCTGGATGTCCGGCAAGGTTGTTAAAGTGGGTCCCGACTATTATACTCAAGCGAGCGCTTACACCTCACCCACTAAAATTCATCAAGGACTTTTCTCCAATGAAGGTTTTGTCAAAAAAGGGACGGAGTCTAAAATAGTTCAGGCTTACCTTCATGACGGTAGAGAAGTTTATTTTGACGTGGCGTCCTCTTTTTCAAAACCACAATTATACGTGGACGATAAATTTTACTCGCAAGTGAGCTCCTCCGTCATAGTTGATAAAGAAGACAATCTTTACTATTTTGTACAAGATAAAAAAACGAGAACGCTGTATAAAAACAAAACGCCGCTCTACTCTTATAAAGGATTTTATGGAATTGTGAGCGACGTAGACACTCATGGAGTCGTCTATTTCGTGGCAAACTCCGAACTAGGTTCAACTCTTTACATGTTTGACCATGGAGAAGCGAGTCGCGTTAGCGACGCGGATAACGTAATTGAAGCGAGACTGATAAACGATAAAGAAGTTCTTATTGCGGCGATAAGCGACAAAGATTATTATTACGTCGCCAATGAGCTAAAAAACATAAAACAAACGCCACATGAGACAAAACTTTTTTTTGAAGACGAAGATTATTACGGTGAGTACAAAACTATTTCTCCCTTGGCGAATTTAGATTTAAACAATAGTTATACTTCTTTTTTTAATATGCATTATAGTGGAACGGACGCGGCGTTTGGCGCAAGCGCGCAAGGCGATATGATTGGAAACTTGAGTCTAAATTTTGGTGATCCACTTTCTCAAAATTCTATTTCGGCGTTTCTCATTAGAGACGAATCAAGAATTACGATAGCTGGAGCGGAGTACTCAAACGCTCAGTATTTACTCAACTACGTCATTGCCGCTTATCGAGTTGTCGACGACGATAATAGAAATAACGTCAGAGACGGTGGGGTTATGGTTGGCGCGAATTTACCACTCTACAAAGCGGGCTACTATGAGACTGTGGTAGGAGCTAGTTACTACCAAGATTATGACGAGCGTGAGCGTGAACCGATAAGCGCGACGTTAACTTTTTCAAGATCTGAGGCTTATGGAGTGAGTATGTACGCAAACTATTTAAACTTCTTAGAACTTTATGGAGTCTCTGAAAGAAGCGATAAAATTTATGGCGTAGAGTACAAGTTTAAACATGATTTGCCAAGTGAGTTTTATGTTGGTTTTGGAGCGAAATATTCTAAAACGGATAGCGATACGTACGTGGGAGCGAGGGGAGTGAAACTAAGCAACGTCTCTTATCAACAAGACATGGATCCCTCAACTATAAACATGCCGAGCTTGGATGGTTCCGCTTATATAAAAAACGCTGGCTATGGCGAAGTGAATCTTGCAAAAGTATTTAATTTTTCAAGTTATTTCTTTACTTTTCCTCTCTCTTTGCAAAGAGAGTCTTTATACGCCAAGTATCGTTATTATGATATTAAAAGTTTTTCAAACAGTAAATTTGACGCCAATGAAGTGACGGTTGGAACAACTCTCTCAACTGTGCTTTTAAATTCATTCGTTTTACCAATTAGCTTCGAATACATTTATAACGACGCCATTTTTATAGAAAATAAAAACAGCTTTCGATTGATATTGGGCGCCACTTTTTAGATTTATTCATCTATGATATCGTAGTTTTTTGGAATTAACGGAGTGAAAATCTCTTTTGAAATTTCTATGTTTTGAAATTGATTTTTAAACGTTATTTCTACCGTATTGCCAAATTCATCTATGTACGAAATGGAATCAATCAAATCATCTTTAATTCTAATCGTATATTTTGAATCGTTTAAAAAAGTAACGTAACTATTTTCTGAGATTTTTTTTGCATATTTAATCATTCTGAAAAAATCAAAATCCGAAGACAAATTCCGTATAAGAACTTGTTCTATCTCTGGTTCTATGATTGTGATTTTATTTGGAGTAATGTATATGCTTTTTTCTATGGGCGTCATATATTGCCATAAAGCGTATTTTGGATTTGTTGCCTGAATATGTCCATCATAGAGAAGTTGTTTTCCCTTGTCGTCAGTCACAACCTGTTTAAAATCGGCCTTAAAAGATTTAACGTCAATTAAAGCGGCGACGCTTAAGTTAAATAATATTTGTAACAATATTATGTATTTCATTGAATTCCTTTGGTATATAAAAGAATTATTATATCAAACGCTTTGTTTACATATTAAGTAATATTATACATATGAAATAATCATTTTTAGATTTTTATACTTTCTATAATAATTAATGCGCTAAAATGATACTAATTTCAATGTTCATTATATAGTAAATTATATAGTGGCTTATTAAGGTTTATGATGCTAGAGTCATTTATGGGTAAGGTTTTTGGTACTTCCAATGATCGTGAATTAAAAAAGTACGCAACAAGAGTTGGTAATATAAATAATTTAGAAAAAAAGTATGAAGTTTTAAGCGATGATGATTTAAAATCTGAGTTTTTAGCCCTCAAAAATAGCGTTTTAAATAAAGAAAAAACTTTAACGGACGTTTTAGAAGATTCTTTTGCCATTACGAGAGAAGCTAGCAAAAGAGTTTTGAACATGAGGCATTTTGACGTTCAGCTTATTGGAGGAATGGTTCTCCATGAGGGACGCATAGCGGAGATGAAAACGGGCGAGGGCAAAACGCTTGTGGCGACCTTAGCCATTGTTTTAAACGCGATAGAGGGCAAGGGCGTTCATTTGGTTACCGTGAATGATTATCTCGCGTCGCGCGACGCTTCGGAGATGGGTCTTCTTTATGAGTTTTTAGGTTTTAGCGTTGGTACGATTTTGGAAAGCACAAATACGCCAGAAGCTAAAAGAGCCGCTTATAACGCCGACATTACTTATGGAACGAATAATGAATTTGGTTTTGATTATTTAAGGGACAACATGAGCTACTCTCTTGATCAAATGGCTCAACGCAGACATAATTTTGTTATCGTTGATGAAGTCGACTCTATTTTGATAGATGAAGCTAGAACGCCTTTGATTATTTCTGGACCTACCAATAGAACCATGCAAGATTACGCCGACGCCAATTTGATTGCGTTAAGTCTTGTCAAAGATGAACATTTCACAGTTGATGAAAAAGATAAAGTTGTTTTAATCACGGAAGAGGGCATAACAAAAGCCGAAGAATTATTCAAGGTTGAAAACTTATACAGCGCCGAGAACTCTTCTCTTCCACACGCCCTTGATCAAGCCTTAAAAGCAAATTATCTATTTGAAAAAGACGTTGATTACGTGGTCAACAATCGTGAAGTCGTCATTGTTGACGAGTTTACAGGAAGATTGAGCGAAGGCAGACGTTATTCAGAGGGCTTGCATCAAGCCTTAGAAGCTAAAGAAGGCGTTGAGATTAAAGAAGAGACGCAAACTCTTGCGGACATAACGTTTCAAAACTATTTTAGAATGTATGACAAATTAGCCGGCATGACGGGAACGGCAGAAACGGAAGCGGCTGAATTTTCTCAAATTTACACTCTTGACGTTGTTTCAATTCCAACGAATATTCCAATCACCAGAGCGGATTTAAATGATTTAATCTATAAAACGGAAAATGAAAAGTTTTCCGCCGTTATTGATACGATTAAAAAATTAAGTAAAACGGGGCAGCCAATTCTCATTGGCACCGCTTCAATTGAAAAATCTGAACTTCTGCATGAAGTATTGAAAAAAAGTAAAATAGCTCATACTGTTTTAAACGCTAAAAATCATGCGCAAGAGGGGGAGATTATTAAGTCCGCTGGAGCTAAAGGCGCTGTAACAATCGCGACAAACATGGCTGGTCGCGGCGTTGACATTAAAGTGAATGAGGAAGTTAAGGCTCTTGGAGGTCTTTACATTATCGGCACCGAGAGACATGAGAATCGTCGCATCGACAATCAGCTTCGCGGTCGTTCAGGTCGTCAAGGCGATGCAGGCACGACGCAATTTTACCTCTCTTTAGAAGATAATTTACTTCGCATTTTTGGAAGCGACAAGATTAAGTCCATCATGGAGAGATTAGGCGTCGAAGATGGCGAATACATAGAATCTCAAATGGTTACTCGCGCAGTTGAAAAAGCGCAGAAAAAAGTTGAAAACATGCACTATGAAGGTCGTAAACAGATTGTTGAATACGATGACGTGGCAAATGAACAGAGAAAAATCGTTTACAAATTTAGAAATCAACTTCTCTCTAAAGAGTTTGACATTGGAGCCAAAATTGATGACGTGAGACATGAATATATAACGCATGTATTCCAAAAAGCCGATATATTCGATGGTGGCGACAGGGAGGATTTTAATCTTGGCAAACTTCAAGATCTGCTAAAAGAGGAGATGAATTTCACCTTAAAATTAGAACCACTTGATAACTTGGAATATGAAGAGTTGATTAAAAAAGTCAATGAAATTCTCAAAGAGTCTTATGACTCTAAAATGGGCGTTCTTGAAGACGACGTTAAAGTGGAAATAGAAAAAGAGTTCTATCTCAAAGAGTTGGATAGCGCATGGAGGGAACATCTTTACTCTATGGACAACATGAAAACAGGTATAAGACTCCGCGCGTACAACCAAAAAGATCCTTTAGTAGAGTATAAAAAAGAGAGCTTTAATCTTTTTAGAGAGCTGATTGACGAGATTAAATTCAACACAATAAAAACCCTTCATATTATTCAATTTAAAGTAGACAAGGCAGACGAAGAAGCGGCAAAACTAGCGCAGCAATTAAAAGCTAGACAAGAATTGGACGCGGCCGTTATGGAATTTAATCATTCGTATCAAAATGAAGATGATAACAAAGTAGATAAAAAAATAGCTAGAAACGACCCTTGTCCATGCGGAAGTGGAAAAAAGTATAAACTTTGTTGTGGTAAAAGTGGTCCTAAGAAAGGTATCTTTGCTTCTTGAAAACATCTATCGTTAGTTATCTAGTAAAAAGATTTTTAAGATTTGACACTGACCAACCTTTTATTTTTTTATCCGCTCTCCTTGCTTTTTTAGGAATTACTCTAGGCGTCATGGTTCTCTTAATAGCCATGGCTCTCATGAATGGTTTTGATAAGGAATTTCAAAACAAACTTACCATCATGAATTACCCTTTGAGCGTTATTCCAAAGTTTTACGGCACTGTCAATGAAGATTTGTTGATAGATTTAGAGTCAAAATTTCCTGATCTTAAATTTAGTCCTTACGTTCAATCCTCAATCATGACGCGAAGTGGCAGTAAACTTGAAGGAGGTTATCTTTTTGGCATCAACTTTAAAGACGAAGCGAAGGTCAATAGCATATTGAAGAAGGCTATCGATAAACAAGAGTTTGATAAATTTGAAGTATTGATTGGTAAAAGCTTGCAAGATGAATTTTCACTTTACAATGGCGATAAGTTGATGTATATATTTACAAAAGTTGAGCCAGGCGGTTTAACGATGTCCCCTAAGATTAAGCGTTTTAGCGTTAAATCCGTTTTTGATTCAGGACTCTCCGCATATGACAAAGCTTATAGTTACACTACGCTAAAATCACTTCAAGCGATACTTAATATTCCTTATAATCAGTACGATGGCATACACGTTTACTCGGATAATCCTAGAGATGACATTTTAAAACTTCAAAAGTTTATCCCGATTGGAGCGACCGTAAAAGGTTGGTGGGAAGACAACGTTAACTTTTTTGCCGCCCTTGAGATGGAAAAAGCGTCTCTTTTTATAGTCTTAATGTTAATCATTTTGATCGCCTCCATAAATATAATCTCTTCGCTTTTAATGACCGTTATGAATAGACGCGGAGAAATCGCGCTTTTATTGTCTTTGGGGGCGACCACTTCTGAAATTAAAAAAGTCTTCTTGTCTCTTGGCGTAGTTATTGGAATTGGCGGGATTATAGCGGGCGTCATACTAGGAATGAGTGGTATATGGGTGCTGGGAACTTTCGACATAATTTCTCTGCCAAAAGACGTATATCCTACGTCAACTTTACCTTTAGATTTATCTTTGCAGGATTTCATGTTGATCGTTTCTGGAGCGTTTGTCATCGTGGTGGCGTCATCGTATTATCCAGCGAAAAAAGCTAGCGAAGTGGATATATTGACGGTTTTACGAAACGAATAAATATCAAGGTCTTATTTACTATCGTTAGTATCTCCAATAACGTTGCTAATGAGTTGAAACGGCAGCAATATGGTTCTTTTGAGAATATTTAATGGCGCCACTATGATGTCCTTTGCAAGAAGGGACTTCACGTCGGGGTCGGAGAGTTTTCCCGTTACGCTCATATTTGTTGAGATGCTGTCTCCATCAAAAATAATATAGCCTACCAATGGAATCTTTGAAATATTACTGCCTAAGTCCGTTCTTAAATTAAGAGTCGCTTCTATAGTGTCATTTTTGATGCTGGCGACGCCTTTACCAAATATATCTATCTCTTTTGAATCGATAACAAAGTCGCTAACGTTGAATAATCCATCTTTTACATTGAATTTCCCATAAGAGGTTTTAACCTTCAGGCCATTTTTGCTGTAGCCTGGAAGTGAAAAGGTCACAAGAGATGGTATGGTATTTACAAACGCTAAGACATTGTTGAGGACTTTATAATCAAGCACCGTGGTGTCATTGATGTAAAAGACTCCATTGTAGTCTTCAAGTTTTCCATTGACGGAAAAGTCAAGCGTTCCTCCTTTAAATTTAGACAATGAAGATATTTTTTCCATAAATTCATCATTAAAATTACTGCCATAAAGGTGAAACTTGTCATCATTTAATTTTAAACCCGCGGTTCCATTTTTATGTATGAGTTGCGCGGTTAATATACTATTGACATATTGCAGTTGAATTGTGTCAGAAATTATTTTTCTATTGCTACCGAGGTCAAAATATATATTCTTTGAATTTAATATCGTTTTGCTTGTGCCATTCTTGTCCGAAGATATATTTATATCATTAAAAAAATTGCGTATTTGAGGAATATTGATACCACAATCGTGAATGTAGACGTTTATATCTTCATTGATGGTCATATCAATTTTATTTTGAACGTTAAGATGCATATTCTTATCAATTAATTGGCCACTGATTTTATAGTTTTCAATCGGTTTTTCATCCACTATTAAAACTTTATACGGGTAGTTTACATTCGCTTTAAAATTTATGGCTTTTTTATTTATATTTTTGCTGACGCTAATGTCGCCTTGCGTCATGTTTAAGTCTTGCAAAAATTGAGAATCTTCCGCAAGTTTAGACAAAGAGTTTGCCTTTAGATTCCATCCATCGCCATTGTTTATAAATTTGACGTCTAACTCATTGGAAGTTACGGTTGTCGAGTTCTCAGCCAGAATGGTTTCTAGTTTGAGCGTACTTTTGGTAAATATGGTTTTGTCATCTTTTTTAATATTAAGTTTGCTTAAAATAATTTGATTTTCTTTGGTTTTTACATCATAATTAAAATCGAGTTTAGTGGACAACAAATTATCAATGCTTACAAAAGTATCTTTAATTTTGTAAGCGTCATGGTTAAGTTCGAGGTTGAAGTTTCTAAAATCAATGTCTAAATCATTTACGTTGATCGAAATTTTATTCTTGGACGATATGTTTAACTTCTTATCATACGTTATATTTATTTGCGTATTGGATTGATTAAGTTTTACATTGGAGTAGGACAACGCCAATACGTCAGTATTAAACGAGGCTGTTAAATCTTTTAAATTAACGACTCCTTCAATAAAGCCAGCTGAGACGTCTTTTACTTCAAAATAAGTGGTAGGAACTTGTAGCAGGAGACGCTCTAAATCAAAAGGGATGGAAATAGCGTCAATTTTGAGCGTTATTTCATCTTTTTTCCACATGGATTTTTCTATATGAATCATATCATTCTTTGGTGATATGTCGTAGACTATTTTTAAGAGTTTTTGATTTAAAGACGCAATGTCGTTTAGATTTACTGTATCCGCGTTGAAAATCACTTTGCCTTGCGCCGCGCTAGCGTTGTATCTTAGGTCAACTCTACTTGTTGCAATATTGCCATACTTAGCTAGCATATTATCTATGCTAACGTCATAATTTTTTAGCTTAATTAACGCGTCATATACGTCAATATTTAAGCCAAGGTAGTCAAAGTTTGCTTTCTTGGTAAAAAACTCGCCATTTGCCACAATACTAATAGTCTCAAGACCAATGTTTAACGTAAGATTCGTTGCAACCGTACCACTATTTTGTAAAAATGGTAATTTGATTTTATAAGCGTTTAAAATTTTTAGAGTATCTTTATTGAGCATGCCGTCAAACAAAAGTTGCAGCGTTAACGTTTCCTCTTTTTTTGTAAAATCAATTTTTATCCAACTCTTGTTTAAATACGTTCCATAAGAGTACGCGTTTTTTGGATATATATAAAAGACGCCGTTTTTCAATTCCAGTTCTGTAGTTTTTGCATGAATGGCGTCCAATTTTTTATTGTAAGTATAATTTAAAGAGTGAACGGTCGCTTTTACTTTAATATTTTTCAATATTTGATTTGATTTATTGAAATCAATAAATCCTGAAACGTTTTCGACGCTAAGATAATCCATGTCTATTGCGTCTAAAGCCCAAAATTTCACTTCTTTTGGAAGATTGAGCGTATTGATAAGATAGTTGATACTCTTAATGTTTTTGTTATTCTTTAGTTTATAGATGAGCCGTTCTTCATCGATTGCTAAAAATAAATTTGCGTTCACGTCGCTATTTACGTCAACGTTAATATTGCCATAAACAACAATGTCTTTAAAATTGAAATACATGTCGCCACTGAGTTGAATATTTCTTTTTAAATATTTTAGAGTGGTTATTCGCATATTTAAAAAATTGCGTTTAATGTTCAAAGAGCTTTCTAATTTAAACAAGGGTGATGAAGCCATTAAAAAACCATCTTCGCCTTCTCTGTATTTAAAAGAGGCGGAGACATCGTTGAATTTTATTTTTTCAACCGTGACGCTGCTAAATAAGTCGCTTGATCGTGATAAACTCTTTAGATAATTATCTATATTTTTATATTCAAATTTAGAACTTTTGCTGGAGTTGTTTTTATTGATAGAAATTTCTTGAAGTGAAACGTCTATTTTTTCATTCCATTTTATGTATAATTGCTTGATTTTGATATTTTGGGTTGTTATGGCGTCGATATATAACCCATTTTGAAGAAGTACAAAAGTGGCAGTGAGCAACAGTAAAATGAAAGTAAAAAAACTAACCATTATAAAGTATGTTGTTGATATAGCGCTAATTATTTTATTATCGTTCATGTACTACCTAAATAAGCCTATATATTCAACTAGAGTTCTTTATATACCAAGCGGCTCCATTAACAAAATTATATCACATTTGAAGATTCAAAATAATCAAATAAGCAAACTTGATTCACTTGTTTTAAGAGTGTTAGGTTCGCCACAAAGTGGTTGGATAGATATGAAAGAGAGAGAAAATACCAAGGGCGATTTTTTATATAAGCTAACTACGGCTAAAGCGGCGCTACAAGACATTATACTCATCCCAGGAGAGACAACGCTTGTTTTTCTAAATCAGTTGTCAGATACACTGCAACTAGATAGAGTAAAACTTCAAAACGAGTATGAAAAGCAGTCGCGAATTGAAGAGGGAATGTTTGTTCCCGATACGTACAAAATTCCTATTGGAATAACGGAAGAAGAAATTATTAAACTGCTCCTTCAATCCTCACACAAGAAAATGAAAGAAATTTCCATTAAAATTTTTGGAAGTTACAATGAAAAAAAATGGTTACATTATGTAGCAATCGCTTCTGTAATACAAAAAGAATCCGCAAATATCGAAGAGATGGAAATTGTAAGTTCCGTGATATACAATAGAATTAATAAAGGAATGAAATTACAAATGGATGGCACGCTTAATTATGGACAATATTCACATGTAAAAGTTACTCCAAAACGCATACTTGACGATGATAGCGTCTATAATACGTATAAAAATAAGGGCGTGCCAAACGTTCCAGTTTGCAATGTTAGTTTTGAGGCGATTAAAGCGGCTATCTTTCCCGCTAAAACGTCATATTTATATTTTATGAAATCCAAGTCTGGCACACATGATTTTTCATGTAACTATTCTACACATTTACAGAACATAAGACATGCTACAAAATGAAACAAATTATAAATATAAGGAAATTTTGACGCGATAGAGCGATATGTTACCTATCTTAACGTTATTATTATAATTGAAAATTTCATGTAGTTTTATCAATCATGAATTAAATATTATTAAGAGGACAAAATATGTCAAAAATTATTTGGTCAAAAATCGACGAAGCACCGGCTTTAGCAACTTACTCATTATTACCTATCGTTAACGCTTTCACTAAAGCGGCAGGCGTAGAGGTTGTTACAAGTGACATTTCACTAGCGGGTAGAGTTTTAGCCGCAATGGGTCTAGCTGAAGATGAACTTTCAAAGCTAGGCGAAGTTGTTTTGCAACCAGACGGTAATATTATCAAACTTCCAAACGTTTCAGCTTCGGTTGGCCAGCTTAAAGATTGTATCGCAGAGCTTCAAGGTCAAGGCTACGTTATTCCTAACTTCCCTGAAAATCCGGCAAACGCCGATGAAGAAGCGACAAGAGCTAAATATAACACTTGTCTAGGGTCAGCCGTTAACCCTGTTTTACGTGAAGGAAACTCAGACAGACGCGCGGCTGTGGCTGTTAAAAAGTTTGCTCAAAAAAATCCTCATAAACTTAAAGCGTTCCCAGAAAATCCAAAATCTTACGTCGCTCATATGGAAGGCAATGGGGATTTTTACGGAAATGAAAAAGCGGTTACTATGGATAAAAGCCAAAAAGTCACAATTGCGCTTAACGGTAAAGAATTGACGACAATTAAGGCGCTAGACAAAGAAGTTTTAGATGGTACGTTTATGTCTAAAGCTAAATATAAGGCGTTTATCCAAAAAACAATAGACGACGCAAGAACAAACAACGTTTTATGGTCAATTCACCTTAAAGCGACAATGATGAAAATCTCAGACCCTATTATGTTTGGTCACGCTTTTGAAGTCTTCTTTCAAGGAGTGTTTACAAAGTACGCGGAAGTGTTCGCTTCATTAAACGTAAAGCCTAACCAAGGCATGAGCGACTTAGAGAAGAAAATTGCCGGTCATGCGCAAGAAGCGGAAATTAAAGCGGCTTTTCAAGAAGTAATTGAGTCTGACAATCCAGAAATCGCAATGGTCGATTCTGATAAAGGCACAACGAACTTTAACGCGTCTAACGACGTAATTATCGATGCTTCTATGCCTGTTGTTGTCAGAGAAGGTGGTAAACAGTGGAATAGAAAAGGCGAAGCGGTTGAATGCGTAGCCGTTATCCCTGATAGTACTTACGGTATGTTTCATGCAGAGATGCTAGCGGATTGCGTTAAAAATGGTCAATACGACGTTGCAACCATGGGTTCGATGGCTAACGTTGGTCTCATGGCTCAAAAAGCGGAAGAGTACGGTTCTCATCCAACTACTTTTGAACTAGAGGAAGGTGGTAAAGTAACCGTTACAGCTGAAGACGGCACAGAACTTATGACGTTTGACGTTGAAGCTGGAGACATCTGGAGAATGAGTAGAGCCAAAGACGTTCCTATTAAAGACTGGGTAAGACTAGCAGTTGAAAGAGCAAGATTAGAAGGCGTGCCTACAATATTCTGGTTAGACGAAAACAGAGCTCACGACGCAGAGATGATTAAAAAAGCAAAAGCTTATTTAGCTGATTTTGACACAGATGGTTTAGATATACAGTTTATGGATATTACAGCCGCCACAAGATTTACAAACGCAAGAGTGCGTGAGGGTAAAAATACGATCGCCGTAACTGGAAACGTTCTTCGTGACCACTTAACGGACATGTACCCAATTTTAGAGCTTGGAACATCCGCAAAAATGCTTTCAATCGTTCCTTTACTCGCTGGTGGGGGTCTTTACGAAACTGGCGCTGGTGGTTCCGCTCCTAAGCATGTTGACCAATTTTTAGCCGAGGGTCACTTACGTTGGGATTCTTTAGGTGAATTTTTAGCGTTAGCTGAATCTTTAAGATTTATTGGTAACAAAAACTCAGACGCAAAACTTGCCGCCTTAACGGCCGCTTTAGATATTGCAAACGACGCTTACCTTGATAATAACAAAGAGCCTTCTCGTAAAGCTGGCGAGCCGGATAACAAAGCTTCTCACTTCTTCGTAGCGCAATATTGGGCTAAAGCGCTTTCTGAAGGCAATGACGCCGAGTTAGCCGCTAAATTCGCTCCTGTGGCAAAAGCCTTGATTGAGAATGAAGATACAATTATCTCTGAGTTATTAGCCGTTGAAGGCAAAGCTCAAGACATTGGTGGATATTACCATCCAGACGACGCGAAAGCTGAAGCCGCTATGAGACCATCCGCAACTTTAAACGCGATTATAGATAGTATATAGATAGAGTGATTTACAGATGAGAAATACTCATCTGTAAGATAATAATTTGTTGTTAGCTATGTATCCATTTATAGCTAACAATAAAAGATTAGAATAATAAAATAAATCGGAGAGTATATGGCAAGTAAAGTAACAGTCATTGGTACTGGTAATTTTGGTTCTACTGTAGCGTTTATATTGGCGATGCGTGGTTCATGTCATGAAGTTGTACTTCGTGGTAGAAATATAAACATAGCAAAAGGAAAAGCGCTGGACATGTCACAAGCCGCAAACGCGGCGAGAGAGCATACTATCGTTAGAGCGGCGGAAGGCCCAGAAGATATGGCTGGCAGTGAAATCGTTGTAATAACGGCAGGCGCGCCTAGAACTCCAGGCATGAACAGAGATGATTTACTTCTTAAAAACGCTAAAATTGTTAAAAATTACGCATTGGAAATCAAAGAACACGCTCCGAACGCGATTGTCATCGTAGTGAGTAATCCACTTGACGTCATGACGTACGTCGCATACAAATATACAGGTTTTCCAAGAGAACGCATACTTGGAATGGCGGGTATACTAGACGCGGCAAGAATGGCGCACTTTATTTATGAAAAACTAGGATACGGAGCGGGTCAAATACGCGCTACGGTTATGGGCGGTCATGGCGACACCATGGTTCCTCTTCCTAAATTTACAACTGTCGCAGGCGTTCCAATTGAAGATCTTTTTGATTCTGAAGAAATCGGTGAAATTGTGAGAAAAACGAAAAATGGCGGCGCTCAGATTGTAGATCTTCTTGGCGACGGTTCAGCTTATTACGCTCCCGCAAAGTCAACAGCGGTTATGGTTGACGCAATTTTAAAAGACACCAAGCAAATACATTCATGCGCGGTTTATTTGGATGGCGAATACGGCTATAAGAATATCGTAAGCGGCGTTCCAGCTATGATTGGAGCAAAAGGCGTAGAACAAATTATAGAGATGACGTTAAAAACTTTACAGAAGACCAGATTTAAAAATTCTGTTCAATCAGTCCAAGATTTAGTCAACGTTCTTTACGCGAGTAAGTTTTTTGATGATTTGGAGAAAATAGATGAAAAGTAGAAAAGTAGGGATTATTGGAGCAGGCGCAGTTGGCGCTACGACGGCTTACACTTTGAGCTTGATGGGAACTTGTCATGAAATAATCCTTTTTGACATTGCCGACGGCGTTGCAAAAGGCAAAGCGATAGATATTGCGCAATCTTCATACTATTCAACAAAGGGAACAATTATCACCGCCGCGCAAAGCGCGAGTGACATTAAAGATTGTGACATTGTTGTCGTCACGGCAGGAGTCCCTAGAAAAGGCGATATGACAAGAGCCGACTTGCTTATGATAAACGCTAAAATCATTAAACAAGTAGTCACAAACATAAAAGAAAATTCTCCCGACGCAATTATTATTTGCGTCTCCAATCCATTAGACGTCATGACTTATGTAACGAAACAAATTACGGGATGGCCAAGCAATAGAATAATTGGTTTAGCCGGAGCGCTAGATGGATCTCGCATGGCTTATCAAATTCAAAAATTGACGGGTACGAATTTAAATCAAATAGGCAGTCTTGTCATTGGCGATCATGGAGAGAACATGATGCCTCTCCCAAGTAAAGTTTCGGTTGGAGACATTCCGTTAACTGAGTTTATTTCACAAACTGAAATGGCTGGAATTATCGAGAGAACAAAAAATGGCGGAGCTGAAATCGTTAAGTATCTTGGTACGTCTGGCTATTATGGGCCAGGTCGCGCAATAGCCTACATGGTGGAAGCCATTTTAAACGACAGTAAAACCATTATTTCATCTTCCGTTATTTTAGATGGCGAATACGGATATAAAGACGTTTCCGTTGGCGTCCCAGTGGTTTTAGGCGCAAATGGGGTTGAAAAAATAATCGAATTAGAATTAGATGAGGAAACAAAAGAAAAATTTGCGACTTCAGTTAAATCTATACAAGATGGTATTAAAATATTGCAAGAAAATAATTTTTTTAAAGGAGAAGAATAGAATGAGTACACGTATAGAAAAAGACACCATGGGTGAAATTGAAGTTCCGATAGACGCTTATTGGGCTGCGCAAACTCAAAGAAGCGTTGAAAATTTCAAAATTGGGCAAGAGACTATGCCTTACGAGATAACTAGGGCGTTTTCATATCTTAAAAAAGCAGTTGCTTTGGTCAATAACGATTTGGGCAAACTTGACGATAAAAAAGCAAACGCGATAGCTCAGGCGGCGGATGACATGTTAGCTGGAAAACTTGATGGAAATTATCCATTAGTCGTATGGCAAACAGGTTCTGGAACGCAGTCGAATATGAATAACAATGAAGTTCTCGCAAATCGCGCCACTGAAATCTTAGGTGGCGACTTTAGAGTTGAGAAGTTGGTTCATCCAAACGATGACGTAAACAAGTCTCAATCATCCAATGACACTTATCCAACCGCGCTTCATGTGGCTGCCATTATCGCCGTTGAAGAATCTTTACTCCCCGCCATCGCAAAACTTAGAGACACTCTTAAGGCTAAAAGCGAAGCTTTTAGCGGTATTGTTAAAATAGGTCGCACTCATCTTCAAGACGCCACCCCGATTACTTTAGGACAAGAGATCAGTGGTTGGGTGGAAATGCTTAACAAATGCGAAAAAATGGCTAAAGATTCCCTTGAAGCGGTTAGAGAATTGGCTCTTGGCGGTACAGCGGTCGGAACAGGTCTTAACGCTCATCCAGAACTTGGCGAAAGAGTCGCTAAAAAATTATCGGAACTAACAGGTCATGATTTTATTACAGCGCCAAACAAGTTTCACGCGCTTACTTCTCATGACGCATTGGTGTACGCTCACGGCGCTCTAAAAGCCTTAGCGGCGGACATGATGAAAATAGCGAACGACGTTAGATGGTTGGCGTCTGGTCCTCGTTGTGGATTAGGTGAAATCACCATTCCAGAAAATGAGCCAGGTTCGTCAATCATGCCAGGAAAAGTGAATCCTACTCAAAGTGAAGCGGTTACCATGGTCGCTTGTCAGGTAATGGGAAATGATACGACTATAGGATTCGCGGCTTCTCAAGGAAACTTTGAACTTAACGTGTTTAAACCAGTAATAGCTTATAATTTTTTACAATCAGTGAGACTTCTAAGTGACTCTATCGTATCGTTTAACGATCATGCGGCAATTGGCATTATGCCAGTTCATGCAAGAATAGATCACTTCTTACATGATTCACTCATGCTAGTGACTGCTCTTAACCCATATATAGGTTATGAAAATGCGGCGAAAATTGCAAAAACTGCGCATAAAAACAACTCTACTCTAAAATTAACGGCGATAGAATTAGGGTTTTTAACTGCGGAACAATTTGACGAATACGTTAAACCTGAAGAGATGATTGCACCCAAGGCTTAAAAGGCAGTGTGGAAAAAAACTAAATTTTTTCTGTAAAGGCCTAGATTTCCAACTTAAAACAAGGAGAATAAATGAATATACATGAATATCAAGCAAAACAAATTTTTGCGAAGTATGGTGTTGCGACACCTAGAGGCATTATTGCTAACACGCCAGCTCAAGCTATGACTAACGCGCAAGAGTTAGGTGGTAGCGTTTGGGTTGTAAAAGCTCAAATACATGCTGGAGGGCGTGGACTTGGTGGTGGCGTTAAGCTTGCTAGATCTTTAGAAGAAGTTAAAACTCTCGCTTCGGAGATTTTAGGCATGACTTTGGTTACGCATCAAACGGGACCTGAGGGTAAACTTGTTCAAAAAGTTTACATAGAAGAGGGTGCGGAAATCGTTGACGAACTATACTTAGGCATAGTTTTGGACCGTGCAAAAGAGACACCTGTCATCATGGCTTCTACCGAAGGCGGTATGGCTATTGAAGACGTAGCTCATAATACTCCAGAAAAAATTATTAAAGTTGCAGTAGACCCAGCAATTGGTTTTCAAGGTTTTCATGGTCGTGAATTGGTTTTTGGCCTAGGAATTACGGATAAAGCGGAACAGGCCAAATTTATTAAATTGGCGGCGGCTCTCTATAAGCTTTACTTAGAAAACGATGCTGAAATGATTGAAATCAATCCTTTGATTAAAACTAAATCGGGAGACTTCTTGGCCCTAGATGGTAAGATGGGCTTTGATGATTCGGCTCTTGGTCGTCATCCGGATATTGAAGATATGAGAGATATTAGCGAAGAAGACGCCGATGAGCGCGAAGCTAGTCGCCATGGTCTTTCTTATATCGCTCTTGATGGTGAAATTGGTTGTATGGTAAATGGCGCTGGTCTTGCGATGGGCACTATGGATACCATTAACTATATGGGTGGAACTCCTGCGAATTTCCTTGACGTTGGTGGAAGCGCAAATGCGCAAACGGTTGCAAAAGGTTTCGAGATTATTCTTAAAAATCCTAAAGTTAAAGCGATTTTTGTAAATATTTTTGGTGGCATAGTTCGTTGCGATCGCATTGCAAATGGTATATTAGAAGCTACGAAATTGACTGACGTTAACGTTCCCGTTATTGTTCGTCTTGATGGAACAAACGCTCCAGAAGCGGCCGAGATTCTTAAAAATGCAAATATAAAAAATATAATAGTTGCAACTGACTTAGGTGACGGAGCCGCAAAAGCTGTCGCTGCCGCAAAAGGAGAATAATTAATGTCAATTTTAGTAAACAAAGATACAAAAGTAATAGTACAAGGTTTTACAGGTAAAGAAGGTTCGTTTCATGCTGAACAATGTATGGCTTATGGAACTAAAATCGTTGGAGGCGTTACGCCAAACAAAGGTGGAGAAATACATTTAGGTCAACCTGTTTTCAATACTGTAAAAGACGCAGTAAGTACGACAGGCGCTACGGTTTCTATGATTTTTGTTCCACCCGCCTTTGTTGCGGACGCTGTTATGGAAGCTGCCGAAGCTGGGATTGAACTTGCTGTAATTATTACCGAAGGCGCTCCGGTTAGAGATATGCAAAAGGCGAAAGCTCATGCAAACAAATTCAATATGAAAACAATAGGTCCAAACTGTCCTGGCATTATCACGGCGGAAGAGTGCAAAATAGGGATTATGCCTGGTATGATTTTCAAAAAAGGCAATATTGGCTTGATTTCAAAATCGGGAACTCTTACTTATGAAGGCGCAAATCAAGTTTGTAATGAAGGTTTTGGGATTTCGACGGCAGTTGGAATTGGTGGAGACCCAATAATTGGTCTATCATACAAGCAACTACTTCCAATGTTTGAAGCTGACCCTGACACTCATGCAATCGTTATGATCGGTGAAATTGGTGGTGATCTTGAGATTCAAGCCGCCGCTTACATTAAAGAGCATATTACTAAACCCGTTGTTGCGTTTATAGCTGGTCAAACAGCTCCTGCTGGAAAAAGAATGGGTCATGCAGGCGCAATCGTTTCTGGTGGCGCTGGAACGGCCGCTGAAAAAATGGCGGCTCTTGAAGCGGCTGGCGTCAGAGTTGTAGTAAGTCCCGCTGAAATAGGTAAAGCCATAGCTGAAGTAATGGCTAAATTATAATCATTGCTTTGCGCAAGCTCTTTAAAGTAACAATATACCCCCTTTAAAGAGTGCAATTAGCACATTTAAGAGTAAATTTAAGAAAAGTTAGTTATTCTTAATATTGATAGAGAATTTGGTTTTTTGTGATTTAACCAATTTTGATAGACATATTTATATGTCGTTTATAAAATTAACAAAACAAAAAGATATGATTTAATTCATATAATAAATAGGAGAATTCATGGGAAGTGGAATGACTGAAAATGTGGATAACGCGCCTGTATGGGTAAACACTGGCAATTGTAAAGCTTGTGATATTTGTGTGTCTGTATGTCCATCTGGCGTATTGGGAATGAGATATGATTCAAAATCAACTTTAGGCGCTATGATCTCGATTGATCATCCCGAAGCATGCATTGGTTGTAATGAATGTGAGTTGACATGTCCCGACTTTGCTATTTACGTAGCAGACTCAAAAGAGTATAAAGCGGCTGGATTTAGTTTTGCCAAGTTAACTGATGAATCTAAAGCTCGTCAAGAAGCGATAATAGCAAATAAGTATATGTCTCTAGATGTACAAGGAGTTAAATAATGTCGGAATTAAGAGAAGTTGTATCAAGTGGTAATCACCTAGCGGCCTTAGCGGGCGCAGACGCGGGATGTAGATTTATGGCTGGTTATCCAATTACGCCATCCTCGGAAGTTATTGAACAAATGTCCGACCTTTTGCCAGCTCTTGGCGGCGTTACTATTCAGATGGAAGATGAGATTGCCGCAGTAGCTGCCGCAATTGGCGCTGGCATGGCTGGTGAGCGTACAATGACAGCCACTTCTGGTCCTGGTATTTCACTTAAAGCGGAAAACCTTGGTCTTGCTCAAATGACCGAAGTTCCATTGGTTGTTATAAACGTTATGCGTGGCGGTCCTTCAACAGGTCTTCCTACTCGCGTTTCTCAAGGTGACGTTCGTCAAGCGAAAAATCCATCACATGGTGATTATCGCTCTATTACTCTATGCGCAGGTAATCTTGCCGAGTGCTATACGGAAACCGTTCGCGCGTTCAATTTAGCTGATCGTTTTATGCAACCTGTATTTGTTTTACTTGATGAGACTATAGGACACATGCATGGTAAAGCGATGATACCAACAGCGCAAGCGGTTAAAGCTGGCATTGTTCCACGTAAAACTTTTGATGGCGCGCCTGAAGATTATCATCCTTATGAGTGTGAATCAGATCAACCTGCAGTATTAAACAAAATGTTTACAGGCTATCGTTATCATTTTACAGGTCTTCACCATGATAAAAATGGTTTCCCAACGGAAGAAATTGAAACTTGTCGTAAGCTTATACAACGTCTTGAAGACAAGGTTATGTTACACACTGACGAGCTTGAATTAAATGAAGAATTTATGTTAGACGACATGACTGGGGAAGAGGGTGAAGTTCTTATCATCGCTTATGGCTCGGTTTCTCTTGCCGCAAAAGAAGCTATTCGACATTTACGCGCCGATGGCGTAAAAGCGGGTTTATTCCGTCCTATTACTTTATGGCCATCTCCAGCCGATTCTATCAAAAAATATACTGATATGATCAAAAACGTTCTTTGCGTTGAGCTAAATATTAGACAATATACGGAAGAAGTGGAACGCGTGTCTAGTAGACTTGACATTGAAGGTCTATTCAAAGTAAATGGTCGTCCAATATCTCCATATGAGATTGTAAATAAAGTTAAAGAGGTA
>ERZ889078.929-NODE-929-length-24643-cov-37.171059_pt1 | contig 24643 bp, 25 predicted proteins | sample MGYA00521266_ERZ889078 | MGnify/ENA primary metagenome ERZ889078 (study PRJEB32303, sample SAMEA104408618) | aquatic metagenome | biome: Brackish water; feature: Pelagic; material: water | place: Baltic Sea | collected 2014-06-16T06:34:00 | depth 76,534 m ...
AAGAAATTTAATTACAATATTTTTCATAATCCAATTATCCTATAACAGCTACGACTTGACCTTCTACAACTTTATCATTTGTAGCAACGTTAATAGATTTCACTACACCGCCTTTAGGTGCAACTACGTCAATCTCCATTTTCATAGACTCTAAAATCATAATCACGTCGCCTTCGTTAACGCTTTGACCCGGATTAGCAACGATTTTCCAAACACTACCTGGAAGTAGCGCTTTGATTTCTACGCCGTCACCTGACGTTACTGGGATGTGCGTCGTTGGAGTTGCCGTTACTTCTCCATTTACTTCCGTTACTTGGATGTTTGCATCACCCTCTGCAACTTGAACACTAAACTTTTGACCATCTACCACTACTGTATAATTTCCATTTGCCATTGAACTTCCTTCACAATCTTCTTTCATTTCTGATATTTTACGTATGTTTAATTCGCCTTTTCCTTGAAGGAACGCGATACCTTTGTCTTGACACGCCGCTGCGATGAAGATATTTTCTTCCGTTATTTCAATATCTTCTTCTTTAAGTCTAGTTATCCAACTTTCTAATGATTTTGCAGGATCTGCGTCTGCTAAATCAAGAGCTTTTTCAGTTGTTGGAAGTAAGTTTAACTTCTCGCTTGCAATTCTAACAATCTCTGGATCCGGAGCAACTGGAGTTTTGCCAAAATAACCAAGAACCATGCGACCATAACCTGGTGCGATAGCGTTCCATGGGCCTTGCATTACGTTGTTAAGCGCTTGTTGGAAATAAAACTGAGACACAGGAGTTACTGACGTGCCATAACCACCTTTTTCAACAACTTCCGTCATAGCTGCGATAACTTCTGGAAATTTGTCTAAGATGTTATTATCACGCATCATTTGAGTGTTTGCGGTAAGCGCGCCACCTGGCATTGGAGAGAATGGGATTATAGGAGATACCATTGTCGCTTCCGGTGGCATAAAGTAGTCACTTAAACAAGACTGTAACTCTTTTTCATACGTAAGTATTTTTTCTATCTCTAAACCACCGAGGTCATAGTTAGTTCCCTTAGTCGCGTGAAGCATAGTTAAGATATCTGGTTGACTTGTTCCACCACTTACAGGCGCAGCAGCCATATCGATTCCATCAACACCAGCATCAAGAGCTGCTAAGTATGAAGCTACTGAAACACCAGCTGTTTCATGCGTATGTAAACGTAGGTGCATATCTTCAGGAATAAGACCTCTCGCCATTTTGATGGTTTCATAAACTTTTTTAGGGTTTGACGTACCAGAAGCGTCTTTAAAACAGATACTGTCATAAGGTATGCCACTCTCTAAAATATCACGAAGAGTTTTTTCATAAAACGCAACGTCATGAGCGCCGTGACAACTTGGCGGTAAGTCCATCATTGTTACAACTATTTCATGCTTAAGACCATGGTGAACAATTCTTTCACCTGAATACTTTAAGTTTTCAATATCATTTAAAGCATCAAAGTTACGAACTGTTGTTGTACCATGCTTTTTGAACATTTTTGCATGTAAATCTATGAGTTCTTTAGAACCTGTATCAAGCATTACAGTGTTTACACCACGTGCAAGTGTTTGTAAGTTTGCACTTGGACCTACTATTTTACGAAACTTGTCCATCATCTCAAAAGCATCTTCTCTTAGGTAAAAGTAGAGTGATTGAAAACGTGCTCCACCACCAAACTCAAAGTGAGTTATCCCCGCTTTTTTAGCGGCTTCTACTGCTGGAAAGAAATCATTCATGAGGACACGTCCGCCATAAACTGACTGAAAACCGTCTCTAAAACTTGTATCCATTACATCTATAAATTTTTTAGCCATTTGTATCCTTAACCTTCTCTATGATGTTTAATTGCCACTGTGATAGCTGCTATTATTTTTTTATTGTCTTTTTTTACTGAAGTTGCTGTGTCAGCTACTCTTGGTTCAGGAAAAAATTTATCTATAATTGCTGCCATTGCATTCATTGACAAAATCATAATAATTAAAAATAGGAAAACAGTTCCCATTCCTAATCCCATAAATTTAAACCCTTCTACTATGAGGTTAGTTTCCATAAATTACCTTTGTTCATAATTTGTCCGATTAGTATAGTATAAATATGTTTAAAAAGTGTTATCAAGGAAGTATTTCTTATTTAAATAATGGTTTCTTGTTACTTTTTAGTCTCTTAGTTTAAAACTCTTTACTCTCTTAATAGTAAAGTTATTTATCTTTGCTATAATAATAGCATTGAAATAAGGAATAGTAATCAATGATTTTAGGAATGAACGAACAAGACTTTATGGCTTATGTAATATTTGGTCTGATATTAAACTTTACATTTTCTATTCTCTTTGGAATTTATCTTAGTAATAATATTGGTATGCAAGAAATGATAGAATCTAAAGGTGAAAAAGAGCAGTCTACACTGATAGGACTTAGTCTTTTTATACCTTTTGCAAAAATGTTTATTACTCTTTATAGAGTGGCAATTTTGCAACTCTATTTTTTAAACAAAGGTCTTTCTCATAAAGAGTTTTGGGTTTATATGACTCACGAAGAAGATAAGAGCTAAGGAATGAAAGATTTTAAACTGAAATTTATCCTAAGTGCTTTAGCTGGGATAGTGTTTTCGTTTATTTTTATTTTGCTTGCATTTGCTTTACCCATCAAAGATAAAAAGCAAATGGTTATCACAAAACCAAAAGGAAAATTAGAGCAGATTTCACATGCTCTAAAAACTAAGTAACTTTTTTTATAAGTTGTAGTGCTTCATAGGCTTGAATAGGTCTTAAATTTAATGCACAAGCCTCAAACACCTCTAGTAACTCTTCAATTCGCTGAAAATTAGTTTCTACCATTAGTTCTGTTAATACTTCTATAGAATCCTTAACACGAAGGTTTCTAGCAACACCTAAGTTTTTATGAATAATATCTCTAAAAGGAGTGAAATCTAACTCTTGGTCATAAAGTCGGTCTTTTTTTAAAAGACTAATTTTTTTATGTAATGTGATGTTTGATTGTATTATTTGGACAGCAAAGTCTTCAAGAAGTTGGTGAATCAATTCACTTTCTATGCCGAGTTCCTCAAGGGCTTCTTTGTCATTGTATACATATTGTGCTTTAAAGAAAGAATTATACAAATCATAGGACTTTTGAATATAAATTCTCATTTTATTATTTTTTATTTTCCGATTTTCGACTAATTTTGTTAAACTCATGATAAAAAGATAGCACTTTTTTACAATGAAAAGTGCTATCTTTTAAAAAAAATGTGATAAATCACAAAAGTGCTACAAAAACACACATTACAAGAAATTATAATGCTTTAGAAATGATGCGATTTAGTCTTGAAATAAAGTCTGCTGTGTCACTTAGCTCTTGTCCATCAAAGAGTTTTGCTTGGTCAAGTAACACATGTGCAGCATCGGCAATCAAGTTTTGATCAGCTGAATCTTTTAACTTCATAATTAACTCATGCTTAGGATTTATCATTAAAATCGGAGCTGGTTCTGCTGCTCCTGTATCTTGTCCCATTTGTTTCATCATTTGAGCCATTTGGTAAGCTGGATCTGCTTTGTCAATCTTAATAGCCACAGGAGAGTCTACAAGTTCAGAAGTTGTCTCAACTGACTTAACAGCTTCACCGAGGGTATCTTTAAACTCTTTAGCAAGACCTTCGTAAGTTTTTGCTACTTCTTCTTCTGCTTTTTTCTCTTCTTCGCTTTCTTCAAATTTTGCATCAGCAACATTAACAAGTTTATACTCTTTGTACTCTGTTACCATTGGAAAAATGATAGTATCTACTTCTTCGTTAAGCACAAGTACATCAATGTTACGAGACTTGAATCTCTCTAATGATGGAGAACTTTTAAGAAGTGAGAGTGAAGATTTACCAGTAATATAATAAATTTCTTTTTTTGTTTCATCAACATTTTTCACAAAATCTTCTATCATTACTTTTTCGCTAGAGTTGATTGTATTAAATTGTAAAAGTTCCAAGATTTTTTCTCGATTTGCGAAGTCATTGTAAAGACCTTCTTTAAGAACATTTCCAAACTCAGCATAGAATTTTTTGTAATCTTCTGGTTTTTTCTTAGACATTTTTGCAAGTTCTGAAAGCACTTTTTTCACAGATGCATTTTTGATTTTTGCCATCACTGCGTTTGATTGTAAAATCTCACGAGAAACATTAAGTGGTAAATCTTTAGAATCAATTACACCACGTAAGAAACGCAGGTATGTTGGCATAAGCTCTTTTTCATCATCTGTAATAAAAACACGGTTGATATAAAGTTTGATACCTGTTTGATAATCAACTCTATAAAGATCCATAGGTGCTTTACTTGGCACATAAAAAAGTGTAGTGTACTCAACAGCACCCTCGGCTTTGTTGTGCATCCACATAAGAGGATCTTCGCTTGAGTGTGCTATAGAACTATAGAAGTCTTTATACTCATCATCAGTTACATCTTTTTTTGCCATTGTCCAAAGAGCATTTGCACGGTTAATTTGCTCATTTGTTATGTCTGTACGAGATGGTTCTAACTCCTCTTTACCTTCATCATCCTTAACAGCTGGGATATGTTTTTCTTTATCCATAAAGATAGGGAAAGGAATGTGATTTGAGTATTTTTTAACAATACTATCTATACGATATACTTCTAAAAACTCTTCTTCATCGTCATTTAGGTGCATAACGATTTGTGTTCCGTGACCATCCATAGTTGTGTTTTCTATGTCAAATTCGCCATCACCAGCACTTGTCCATAAAAAAGCTTGCTCTTCGCCCGCTTTTTTTGTTGTAACTTCTACTTTGTGTGCAACCATAAAACAAGCATAAAAACCAACACCAAACTGACCGATAAGGTTAGAATCTTTTTTTTGGTCACCTGAAAGGTTTTCTAAAAATGCTTTAGTTCCTGATTTTGCGATAGTACCAAGGTTGTTCATTAAGTCTTCTTCGTTCATACCGATACCAGAATCTTTAATTGTTAATGTTTTTGCTTCTTTGTTTGCTACGATATCAATACGAGGGTTAAATGCAACATCTTTGTATTTTTCATCTGTTAAAACTAACATATTTAACTTATCAAGAGCATCTGAACCATTTGATACTAACTCGCGTATGAAAATTTCTTTGTTTGAATATAATGAGTGAATCATTAACTGTAACATTTGATTTGCTTCTGTTTGAAACTGATGTTTTGCCATCTATAAATCCTTTGTGATTAATTATTTTTGTAATATTAGCAAAAAAAAGTTAATAACTGTAAATAATATCAACTTAGTTTAGTTTAGTTGACTAAGCTTTATTTAGTCTTTATTGTTCGTATATTAAAAAAACAAATATTTTGCTATACTTCTTTTCATGCAAACAGATTTTCTTGAACAGATTGAACCGACTCCTAAATTACATTCAAAAAAGTGTAAAATGATAGCTTTTAGCATTAGATTTTTTTTACAATACTCACTCTATCTTTTGAGTGCCATTATATGGTATCAGTATGATTATTTTGTTGCTATAGCATCGTTTTTACTGGGATTTATTGTGATAGGTATCATTCGTTCTAAACTTAGAAACAGTGTAATACCTCCTTCGCAAAGAGAGTATCAGTACACTGACCAAGGCATAGCAGACTGGTACACTGCTAGGGAAATATGCTTCTAAAACTTTTTTTATTTTTTCTTAGTGTCTCTATTCTTTGGGGTATTGACATAAATGAAAACACCTCTGGTATGGATATCCTCTCACAATCTTATATTTATGTAGACAAAAAGCATACTACAAAAACAAGAGATATACTTGATAATGAGTTTAAACGCAGCTATAAGGATATAGTGGGACTTGGTTTTGTAGATATGTACTCTTTATGGGTAAAGTTTCGTTTAAAAAATACAACAGATAAAACTCTAACAAAGATTATCGAGTATGATAATCAAGAAACAGAAGACATATATTTTTATAATGGACTTAGTACGACTTTAGATGGAATGATTCATATGCACAAAAGTCGTTACAGTATTAATCCTATTTTTAAGGTTACATTAAAGCCATATGAGGAGAGAACTTATTACATAAAAGCACATTCAAGAATATCAACACTTATAACTAAGATTGTTATCTGGAATGAACATGATTTTAAGTTTAATGACCAAAAACATAAACTTTATCTTTTTATCTTTTTTAGTATTATCATCACACTTCTTTTATATAACTTCATGATTTATGTTTTTACAAACGATAAGGCATATATGTATTATGTTATTTATCTTTTTGGTGTTGTAATCTTTCAAGCTATTTATTTAGGGGTCGCTCAACTTTATTTCTTTTCAAATCTCATGACAATTGAAATCACTAAGGCTACTTTTGGATATATAACTGTCTTAGTTGTACCAATTATCCTCTTTACAAGGGAATTTTTAAATACTTACAACTTTCCAAGGATTGATGGAATTTTAAAAGCATATCTTTATATCTTACCTATTTTGGTACTTTTAAGTTATGACAATATAGTCTTTAACCTTAACATTATTTTCGTATTTTTACCTCTTGGGTTGACTGTTATTTGGAGTGGTTTTTATGCTCTTTACAAAGGCGAAAAACAAGCACGATTTTATATTGGTGGATGGACATTTGTTGTTATATCTTTACTTCTCTCTGTTTTAAAAGCTATGGGTTTTATAGATATATCAAATCACTTTAAATATCTTAATGAAGTTGCATTTGTTTTAGAAGGTTTTTTCTTTTCCATTGCACTTGCACATCGTATAAATATTCTCTCTGATGAAAAAGATGTTATTAACCAAAAGTTAGCAAGGTTTCAACGTTTGGAACAAGAACGACTTAAAGAACTTGTAGATGAAAAAACATTAAAACTACAACAATCAATAAGTGAAAAAGATTTACTTTACAAAGAACTAAACCATAGAGTCAAAAATAATCTTCAGATGATTTTAGCACTGATAAAACTACAAATTTCCAGAACACCACTCAGTAGAACAAAAGGGGAGTTAGAAGTTACAAAACACAGAATTAATTCTATTTCTACTCTGTATGAAAAGCTCAACATTAATAATGCAGAACATAATCTCAGTACTTTTGAATATACACAAAGTATAGTGCAAAGTTTTAGTCCAAACTTTTCAAAAAATATCAATGTCAAGTATGATATAGAATATAATTTAAATATTGATTCTCTGGTACATTATGGTCTTATTATCAATGAGCTTGTTACAAATGCAATGAAGTATGCTTTTAAAAAATCATTTCTTAAAGCAGACAATCTGATTACAATAAGTGTCAAAAAAAATGAAAATATAATAGCTCTAGTTATAGAGGACAATGGAGTTGGATATCAAGAAAAAAGAAAAGGCTCATTAGGTTTAGAAATTGTAAATACATTAGTTACTAAGCAACTCTTAGGTAGTATAAATATACAATCTCATAATGGAACAAAAATAACAATAGAGTGGGAAGAGGATGAATAAACTAAATATACTGATTATAGAAGATGAGAGTTTGGTTGCAATGGAGCTACAACAAGCTATAGAAAATATGGGGCACAATGTTGTTGAGTACGCAACTAACGTAAAAATGGCAAATAAATTTTTTGAACAGTTCGAAGTTGACTTGATTTTAATGGATATTAACCTCAATGACAGTTTGAATGGCATAGAACTTTATAAAAGTTTGGAACTGCAAATTCCTATAATATACTTAACAGCTTATACTGATGAAAAAACAATGTCCGAAGCAATAAGCACAAATCCTCTTGGTTATTTGATAAAACCACATACTGAAGATGAACTTAAAGCTATTATAAAATTAGCACAGTATAAGATTCAAAATATCGAAAAAGTACCAAAAAGGGTAGAAAAATTGATAGAAGTAGGAAAAGGTTACTTTTTTGATACAGAGGAAGAACAACTTTTTTACAATGATTTAGCTGTAAAACTCACCATAAAAGAGCGTGGACTTTTAAAGATTTTAATCCGAGCTAAGGGAAAAATTGTAAAATTTGAGAAAATAGAGAATGAGCTATGGCATGGAGAGACAGTAAACAACACATCTTTAAGAACTTTGATATATCGTTTAAGAAGTAAGTTAGAACATAAATTGATAGAGAGTGAGTTTAATGTTGGCATTAAACTTTTAAGTTTATAAAATGGAGCAAAATACAATGAGAGAATTTTTTCAAAGAGTAGAAGACGGTAACGTTGTTAATATAGAAGTGGATATGAGTGCTTATGGATATAGCCAAAAATTTTCTTGGTTGTTAAGTGTTTTTGTAAAATTTGATGCACAAAAGGGAGAAGATGAGGCTTTTGAAAATTTTTTAGAAACAAAAGAATCCCTCATTATCGCACTTGAACACGCTGAAAAAGCAAAGTACGTTGGTATGCGAATGACTGATGGATGGAGTGAGTTTTATTTTTACGCAGATTCTTCCGAAGAACTCGATAATATCGTAGCACAGATGCTTAAACCGAGTAATTATATGTATGAAAGTAATGTTGTAAAAGACAACAAGTGGGATTTTCATTATAAAAATCTTTCTCCAAGTGAGTTAGAATTAGCTCATATGCAAAGTGAAAAAATTATCTTTTTACTAGAAGAAGAAGAGGATGATTTAGATGTTGTTCGAGCAGTTGAACATTATCTCTCATTTACGACACCTACACAAAAAAACCGTTTTGTAAATACCTTAGACATTGAAGGATTCAGTTTCAAAGATGATATAGAAAGTGATGAATTTGAGCATGGAATTGCTCTTGTAAAAAATCATGATGTGACTTCTGATGAGGTGAAAAAAAATGTTAAAATACTTTTTGAAGCTGTGAAAAAAGAGAAAGGTTTTTATGAGGGTTGGAGTACGGTGTTAGCTCAAGAAGTAGAGTAGTATGTTTAAAATTGCAGGAGTGATCAACTATCTTGTAGTGGTGTTTTTAAATGCTTTTACTGACTTAGGGCATAAAATTATCATACAAAATACCATCTTTAAAGTTTATGATGGCGACTTGTTAATAATCTTAACAACTATTGTAAATGCTTTGATACTCTTGCCTTTTATTTTAATGTTTTCTCCTTCTGGATTTTTAGCAGATAGATTTGCTAAAAACATCATTATGAAACATTCTGCTGCATTTGCTGTTGTGATTACACTTGCTATCACTTATGCTTATTATCATGGATTTTTTCTACTTGCATTTGCTATGACATTTTTACTAGCACTTCAAAGTGCTCTGTATGGACCTGCAAAATATGGCTACATCAAAGAGCTTTTTGGTGTGAAATTCATAACGGGTGGTAATGGTGCTGTTCAAGCGGTAACTACCGTTGCTATTTTAAGTGGTATTATCTTTTATACAGTTTTGTTTGAAGGTCGTTATATAGAAGGGCTTGAAAATGAAGAAGCTACATTAAAAGCGGTTGCACCACTTGGATGGCTTTTGGTTGGCGGTTCTGTGATAGAGTGGTTCTTAGCCTCAAAACTCCCAAACAAGATGAAAGAAGTGTCTTCGCGCAGCTTTCATTTTAAACGTTATATTAAAGGTGCTTATCTTCTAAAAAACCTCAAAACTATTAAACGCAAGAGAGAAGTATTTGAAGCCATCATCGGGCTTGGATTATTTTGGTCTATTTCTCAAGTAGTTTTAGCGATTTTTGGTGAGTATGCTAAGAGTCAATTAGCTGTGACAAATACCATCTTTGTTCAAGGAGTGATGGCATTGGCTGGAATAGGGATAGTTATAGGTTCTATCTTAGCAACAAAATACTCAAAATATTTTATCAATATGGGACTTGTAAGTATAGGTGCTCTTGGTATAACAACTCTTGTCTTTTTCATACCTTTTGTTCACTCTATGGGCATAATGGCTGGGATGTTTATGATTTTTGGTATCTTCTCAGGATTTTTAATGGTGCCACTCAATGCTCAAATCCAATTTTTATCGCCTCGTGTGCATCTAGGAACTGTTATCGCAGGCAGTAATTTTATACAAAATATTTTTATGTTTTTCTTTTTGCTTTTAACGACACTCTTTGCATACTTTGGAATGAACTCAGAATTTCTTTTTTACATGATGGGTTTTGTTGGTCTTTATCTATTTTGGATACTTTTTAAACGCTATGATGTAGAGACATTTTGGGCAATAATGGAGATTTTTGGAAGAACTCGTCATGTCTATCGTTATGTTGGTTTAAAAAATGTGCCAAAAAAAGGGGCTGTGTTGCTTCTTGGTAATCATGTGAGTTGGTTGGACTGGATTTTAGTACAGTTACCACTTAAACGCAAGATAAACTTTTTGATAGATAAACAGATCTATAATTGGTGGGGATTTCATGCTGTTTTTAAAAAAGGAGAAACTATTCCTGTTTCACCAAAAGGTGCTAAAGATGCATTTTATGAAGCACATCGACGACTCCTAGATGGTAAAATAGTAGGGCTATTTCCAGAAGGTGAAATAACTAAAGATGGAACATTAGGAAAGTTTTATCATGGATATGAGATAATTCCACAAAATTATGATGGAGTCATCATTCCATTTTTTATAGATGGCATTTTTGGAAGCTCTTTTTGTAAGTATAAACCAAAGCAAACTAAGAACTTTTTTAAACGCAGGGTAATTACACTTTATTATGGTGAGCCAATCCCCAAAGAGACAAAAGCAGAAGATGTTAAAAAAATAATTCAGACACTAAAGGCTAACTATGAACAAACAGTTAAACAAACCAAAACATAATCTTTTTCGTAATGGAGGTTATGCAGTGGAGGGTTTTATAGATATAGTAAAAAATGAAGCCTCTTTCAAATGGCAACTTTTAATGCTTTTTGTAATGGGTGCGATTGCATGGTATCTTCCTATTGGTTTTACAGCATCAAGTATTTTGTTTGTATCTCTTTTTATCCCTATTTTAGCAGAAGTGGCAAATAGTGCGATAGAACGTGTTGTAGACCTCATTACGAGTGATTATCATATATTGGCAAAACAGGCAAAAGATGTTGGTGCAACGATGGTGCTTATAAGTCTTTTAGTCGTTATCCTCATATGGTCATCTGTTTTAGCAGTTGCGTTTAAATTAGTAGCATAAGGAAAAAAAATGAAAACAACATTAATAATTGGTGCAGGTGGTGTAGGTCGTGTTGTCACACATAAATGTGTGATGAATAGTGATGTATTTGGCAAAATTGTTTTGGCAAGTCGTAGTATAGGGCGATGTGAAGAGATAAAAAGTGAACTTCCAAATGCAAATTTGGAAATAACTACAGTAGATGCTGATGATACTCAAGAGATTATCGAACTGATTAATGCTGTTAATGCAGACATAGTTATAAATGTAGCACTTCCGTACCAAGATTTAACGATTATGGATGCTTGTATCGCAACAAAAACACCATATCTTGATACTGCAAACTATGAACATCCAGATGTTGCAAAGTTTGAGTATAAACTCCAATGGGAGAGAGATGAAAAGTTTAAGGAAGCTGGGATTATGGGACTTCTTGGAAGTGGTTTTGATCCTGGTGTAACGAATGTTTTTTGTGCTTATGCTCAAAAACATTACTTTGATACTATAGAGACTATTGACATTTTAGATTGTAATGCGGGTGATCATGGTTATGCTTTTGCTACAAACTTCAACCCAGAGATAAATCTTCGTGAAGTTTCAGCAAATGGACGTTACTGGGAAAATGGTGAGTGGATAGAAACTAAACCAATGGCGATAAAGCAGGTATGGGATTACCCTGAAGTAGGGGAGAAGGATTCGTATTTGCTTTACCATGAAGAGATGGAGTCTTTAGTTAAACACATTAAAGGGCTTAAACGCATACGCTTTTTTATGACTTTTGGTGAGAGTTACTTAACTCATATGAAATGTTTAGAAAATGTTGGAATGTTAGGCATCAAAGAAGTAGAACATAAGGGACAAAAAATCGTTCCAATTGAATTTTTAAAGACACTTCTTCCTGACCCTGCAAGTTTAGGACCTCGTACTAAGGGTAAAACAAACATAGGAATTGTTGCAGAGGGTTATAAAAATGGAGAGAAAAAGAAAATCTACATCTACCAAGTAAGCGACCATGAAGAATGTTATGCAGAAGTAAAAAGCCAAGCTGTAAGCTATACAACAGGAGTTCCTGCCATGATAGGAGCTAAACTTATGTTAGAGGGTAAGTGGAGTGCTGAAGGTGTTTATAACATGGAAGAGTTTGACCCAGATGCGTTTATGGATGAGTTAAACAAGCAAGGTCTTCCTTGGCAGATAAAAGAGTTATGATATAATTTACTTATAATTCTGGTAACTTAGAGGAAATATGATGTCAAATTTAGCTTATATAGAGAGTTATACAAAAGATGATTTTATGCAGTGGGAAGGGGATTGGGAACTGATTTATGGTGCACCTTATGCGATGGCACCATCACCAATGTTTGGACATCAATTTGTAAATGGAAAAATACATAGACAACTTGATGAAAGTTTAGATAACTGCTCTTCATGTTATGCTCTTTTTGAAACAGATGTAGAGTTTAGTGATGATACTATTTTAAGACCTGATAGTATGGTGATTTGTTACGAACCAGAAGAGAGACTTAACAAAGCACCTGAAATAGTTTTTGAAGTAATTTCTAAAAGTACAGCAAAGCGTGATGAGACAATAAAGTTTGAAGTCTATCAAAATGAGGGTGTCAAATATTATATCTTAGTCTATCCAAGCGGAAAAAAAGCAAAAGTTTATCAACTACAAAATGGTAAATACATTAAAGTAGGTGATTTTACAGATGAAGTATATGATTTTTCTTTAAAAGAGTGCATAATTAACTTTGATTTTAATTTTATTTGGAAAAAATAAGTTTTATTTGTTTATCTCTTTAACTTCTTCTATCTCTGCTTCCATATCCTCAAGTAGCAGAGGTTCTTCTTTCTTGGATGCAGATTGTTGTACTTGACCACTTAGAGCTGTTAAAAGTGTTGCTTCTTGGTCTTTGTCGAGTTTACCTGAAGCAATGGTATCAATGAGTTTTTCTGCAATCTTGTTTCTTGAATCATTTTCTTTTTGTTGTAGATATTTTTTAAGGTTGTCTTCATAGGACTTAAGTTGATTTTCATGACGTTTTTTGAAGTAGTAAAAGATAAAAAAACTAATGATTACGATAACTAAAGCTGCGAGAAACATCAGATAACGATTAGTTTCAAGTTCATTTTGTTGTTTTTGAAGTTTTAAGTTCTGTTCAAACAGTTCTATTTCCTTTTCTTTATCTAAACGCAGGCTTGCTTGATTAACCTCTGCTTGGAGTTTGATTTTATCAAGTTCTTTGTTCTTTTGGATAAGAGCTAACTCTTTTTTAGATTCGATTTTTTTGAGTTTTATATCTTCTGAATCGAGTAAATCACATCCTGATATAAAAAATGTTAATAGTATAATAAATAGTAATTTCATCCGTTTTAAACCTTTACTTAATTGTAAATATTGTATAGTATTTTATCTAATTAATACTAAATACGGAGCTTAAAATAAAGACAATAGCAATAAATACCCCATATTATATATGTGATGAATCTTTACTCAAAAATAACCTTTTGTTACTTGATGATGTGCAAAAACGCAGTGGGGCTAAAGTGATTTTAGCACTTAAAGGTTTTGCAATGTGGAGTACATTTCCTTTAGTCTCAAAGTATCTAAAAGGGTGTACATCAAGTGGACTATATGAAGCAAAACTAGCTTATGAAGAGTTTAAAAAGCATAATTTAGAAGCCGAGGTGCATACTTATTCGCCTGCGTTTAAAGAAAATGAGATAGAAGAGATAGCAAAAATTTCAAATCATATAGTATTCAATTCTCCAAATCAATTAAATAAATTTATTTGGAAAGTCAAAGAAATCAATCCTAAAATCCATATTTCTTTACGCATAAATCCTGAGGTTTCTGCTTCTCCTGTAGATATTTATAACCCTTGTGGGATTTATTCTCGTCTTGGAACAACTTTGAAAAATTTTGATGAATCAGTTTTAGAGCATTTAGATGGACTTAACTTTCATGCTTTGTGTGAACAAGATGCAGATGCTTTAGAAGAGGTACTTTTAGCATTTGAGAAAAACTTTTCACACTACTTTAAAAACTTAAAATACATCAACTTTGGTGGCGGACATCACATCACAAAAAAAGGTTATGATGTTGAAAAGCTCATTAGGCTTATAAAAACTTTTAAAGAAAAATACAATGTCGACATTTACCTTGAACCAGGTGAAGCTGTTGGTTGGGAAGTGGGTGATTTGGTTGCATCTGTCTTAGATGTATTTACAAACGGTATGAATGTTGCGATACTGGATACTTCAGCAGAAGCTCATATGCCAGATACTCTTGCTATGCCATATCGTGCAGAGATACAAAATGCAGGTAAAACAGGCGAAAAAAAGTTTACTTATAGACTTGGTGGAAACACATGTTTAGCAGGTGACATAATTGGTGATTATTCATTTGATAAAGCATTGCAAGTAGGCGATAAAATAGTAATAAAAGACCAGATACACTATACTTTTGTTAAAAATACAACCTTTAATGGCATAAAACTTCCTTCTTTAGTTGTAAAACGCGAGAATGGAGAGATAGAGCTTGTTAAAGAGTTTGGATATGAAGACTATAAAGAGAGATTATCATGATACAAGATAAAGAACGCTGGAATATACGTCATGTTCAAAAACCGATGAAACATCATATTGAACCTATAGTGCAGAAATATATCAAGGAAGTAAATGTTGGAAATGCTTTAGATATAGCTTGTGGAGTAGGGCGAAATACACACTTTTTAGCTGAAAATGGTTTTCTTGTAGATGCAGTTGATTTTAGCGATTATGCTCTTTCTCAAGTCAAAAATGATGTAAAAATTACAAAAATTGAAGTTGATTTAGATACTCATAACTTAGAACAAAACAAATATGATTTGATAATTAACATAAATTATCTCAGCCGTAGACTTTTTCCTCAGATAAAAGATGCTCTAAAATCAGGTGGTATTGTGATATTTGAAACTTTTATTATCGCTCATGGTGATTTTAACCAGCCTAAAAATCAAGAGTTTTTACTTAGAACAAATGAACTGTTACATGCTTTTGTTGGTTTAGATATTATTTATTATGAAGAGAAGAATGACATAAACTTAAGAGGTGAATTAACACGAGTTGCATCATTAGTCGCTAAAAAAAGATAATGAATAAAATTGCTTCATGATAATAAATCTTTTCCTAAAGGTAATTGTATATAAAAACAAGCTCCATCTTCTTGATTATATACAGTAAGTTTTCCTTGCAGTTTCTTTTCAGTAATAGTCTTTGCCATGTAAAGTCCTATGCCTGTTCCTGTCTCTTTTGACTTCGTAGAAAAATAAGAATCAAAAATATTATCTATTATTTCAAGTGCAATACCACCTGCATTGTCACATATCTCAATATAAGTATTTTCGGTGTCTAATGAAATGTTTATTGTAATAGTTTTATTTTTTGTTTTACTTTCAAGTAGTGCATCTTTTGCATTGTTAAGTATATTAAGAAGAACTTGAAATAAATCACTTTTTGTATTATAAACGATAGCATTTTTATCTGTATGTAAAATCATATTAATTTGATAATATTTAAAAGTTGCTTCAGTGATATAGATAACTGTTTTAATAGCATCATTAAGAAAATAAGTTTCTTTGTTTTGATTTTTTTGATAATAGGTTCTGAAGTTGTTAATTGTGTCAGAAAGATATTGAATATTTATATCTATTTGGTCATGTAGTTTTTCAAAATCTTCATTTGATAAGTTATCTAACTTATTTTTAAAATATATGTTTTGATTGATTAAACCAATGTTATTAAGAGGTTGTCGCCATTGATGTGCTATTTGTTCTATCATTTCACCCATAGAAGCTAGTTTAGCTTGTTCGATGAGAAGGTTATCTTGTTCTCTTGCTTTAACGAGAGCCACTTGCACTTGCTCTTCTAGGGTTTTTGTATAATCTTTTAGTTTTTGCGTATACTCATTTTGGAGTTCTCTGAAACGATAAGCTAGTCCAACCGATAAAAGTACTAAGTCTATGACCGAACCGATTTGTTGACCGTATTTCATAATAGTAAAACCATATATGAGGTTAAATTTACTCAGAGCAAAGAGAACAGTTGCAACAAGAAAAACTCCCCAGCCTATTACAAACAAACGTATTGTTTTATGACCCTGTTTTAAAACAATCACACCAGCTATAAACAGAGCAATAGGGGTCACTATACCAAGCAGTGCCCCTAAAACAATGGTGTATTTATATGGAGCTATAACTGATGCAAATAGTCCTACAATAGCAATATACTGTAAAGGTTTTAATAGTACATTATTGTATTTTTTTATGCGAATATTTGCTTGTAAAAGGGATTGACTAAAGATAATGAGAGTAATTGTGCTACTGTGGATGAAAAAAGCAGTTCCTTTTTCTCTCATCCAGTAGTTGTCGGTCCAAAAATAGTAAAAACCTAAACTATCAAATGAGAGTTGCCATAAGGCAAAAGAAACAACAAAAGAGACATAAAGTAGATATATTTTTTCTCGTGTATACACAAATGTAATCGTACTGTATAGAATTAAAATAAGTAAAATACCGTAATAAATACCTGATAGGTTTTGACTTAAATGAATATCCTTAATAAGAGATTTTGTTGAAATAATCTGTAAAGGAACAAGCAAGTCTCCAGATGTATTGACTTTTAAGTAGATTGTGTAAGTTTGGTTACATCTGTTTGGTAAAGAAAATAGGATTCTGTTTTCTTTAATATCTTTATACTCTTGTAGAACAAGACTACCGTTTTTTTTATGAAATAAAAGTGAATTATTTGCATCAAAAGCATATAAATCTACATAATTTAAAAGTGGGTAGTTGATGTCGAGCCACCATTTTGAGTCATGTACCGATTCATCGAATTTAAATTGAAATTTAAACCAGTAAGAGGGTGCTAAAAAACCAAAATTTATGATTTCTTTTGTATAGGGTATAAATGTCTTATGCTGTACATCAAAAATACCTAATACATCACTTTTATCAACAAAATAACTTGTGTGCTTTCCCATACTATAAGGCACTTTTGACTGTTTTATAGTTAAAGTATCTTGTGAAAATAACAGAGAAGTTAAAAATAAAAATATGAAAATAATATTTTGCATTAAAAGCCTATAAACTATATTTTAGCTATTATACTATCATAATTATAAGAGGTTACTTCACATGCATTATACACTTTTATTGTTGTTTCCATTTTTACTTTTAGGGAGTAGTGATTTTATCACCCCTTTAGAGTATGCTTCTCAGTTTTATAAAAATCCTCGTGGCATAGGGTGTCAGTTGTGTCATGGTGAGAATGGAGAGGGTAAGTTAATTGCGAAATATAAACATAAGGGTAAAAACCGCAGTTATAGTGCTCCAGCAATTGATAAGATAAAATTTCCTGCTTTTTTTAAGGCTCTAAACAGTCGTAAAGATGGTATGCCACGATATTATCTCACACAAAAAGAGATAGAAGCACTTTACCTCTACTTACATCGGAAAAAAAATGTTCACTAAAATAGAACAAGCATATAAAGAAAAAAATTTAGAAGCTTTAGATAAGTTGGCTATCCCTACCTATAGAGAATTAAATAAACGCAATGATTTCAAATCTGTTTTGATGCTTTCGTGTAATAACATTAAACATCTCTCAAAGATAGAAAGTTTAGAAGCAGACTGTATTATGCTTAATCTTGAAGATGGTGTGAGTAAAGAAGAGAAACCTTTTGCTCTTGTTCTGTGTGCAATTTTTCTATCGCAACATAAAAACAGTAAGAAAAAGTTGGTTGTTCGTGTAAATGCTCTTGATGAAGGTGGGTATGAAGAGATAACATATCTTAACCAGTTTATGCCTGATGCCATAAGAATCCCCAAAATCAAAACAAAGAAAGAAGTCAACTCTGTTTTACATCTTTTAAATGATGAGATAGAGCTTCACCTCTCCATAGAAACAGCAACAGCATGGAACAACTTAAGCACTTTAGCAATAGATAAAAAAGTGACTACATTTTATCTTGGCATTTTGGACTTGTTTGCTGATATGGGACTTTCTCAGTCTCTTGTAAACTTAAAAAATCCGATGCTTAGTTATATGCTTTCACACTTTTTAATCACATCGTTGAGTGTTGGTGTAAAACCTGTCTCTTTTGTGTTTCAAGAGTTTAGAGACCTAGATACATTTAAAAAGTGGCTTGAACTTGAAAGGAGTATGGGTTATAGTGCCAAGGGTTGTATCTCCCCTGGACAAGTTACACTAGTAAATCAAATGTATGTTGATGAAGAAAAAGAGCTAATACGAGCTAGGATTATTGTACAGTTGTTTGAGATGCACCAAGAAGAGGGGATAACTGGTTTTGTAGATGAAGAGTATGGTTTTATAGACGAACCTATATATAAAGGTGCTTTGAGTTTGTTAAGCAAATGAAAATATAAGCTATAATCTGAAAAACAAAAAAATCAGGTAACAAAAAATGAAATATATAGTGAGTAGTTGCTTAGTCGCATTAGCTCTTGTTATTAGTGCTTGCGGAGAAAACAGTAGTAAAAAACCATACATCATGGGAAGCCAACAAGGTGTAAATACAAACTCCATTGCGTTTAAAGCAAAAGATAATGCTCTTAACAGAGAAAATAAAATAGAATTAGCTAAAATCCAAGCTAGTACAAAACTAGAAGTGGCAAAAATAGAATCTACAAAAGCTGTAAATATCGCACAGATACAGAGTCAAACAACACAAGTTGTTAGTCAAATGGACAAACAGACTAAAGAAAAACAAAGTGATAATAATTTGTATATAGCTATTGGTGGGATTATGGTTATTCTTGTTGGAATAATCCTCTGGTACAGGCATAAACGCAAGAGTTTAGAAGTAGAAGTAAAATTAGAGGAAAACAGACTCAAGCATGAAATTGAACTCAAAGATAAAGAGCTTAAAGAACAGAGAATCCATAAAGTGTTCGAACTTGCTATGAGCGGACAACTTCCTCCTGAAGTGCAACAAGAAGTGCTTCACTCTTTGACAAGACCAGAAAGTAAATTGATAGAATCAAAATAAAATGCTAAAAAATATATCATTAGGGGGAGAAGACTCATCGCACCTAATGATTATCGCAGAAGACAATGAAGTCACTAATAGTAAGAAAACAAAAAAAGACTTAACGACCAATTGCATTATCTAAAATAGCAACAGAGTCATAGTAACCATAATAATCAATAATTAGAGAAGACATAGCATCAATATAGCCTTGACGAGCTTGTTGGAGTTCTATAAAGTCTGCAAGACCATGTTCGTAACGTTTTGAGGCTTGTCCAAACTTCTCTTTTGACACTTTTAAAAGACTTTGAGAAAGCTCAACAGAGTCTTTTGCTTTTTGAACATTAATATAAGCTTGTGTTGTGCTTGTTTTGATTAGTAACTTTGTGTAGGTAATGTTTGTACTTGCTTTTTGAAGTTCTATGTTTTTTTCTTCTACATTTGCATCGCTTGCACCACCTTTGTAAAGATTGACATCCAAGTTTAAGAGTGCTTGCCATTGATCTTTTGGTAGAGTCGTTCTATAAGTGTCTAAATGCTGTTTTGTATAGTTGGCATTTAGATAAAGAGAAGGATAATAATCAGCATTTGCCCCCGTTACATTTGCTTTAGCAATGTCAAGAAGTGATTGTTGCTTTTTGATTTCATAACGATTTTCGTAAGCAAACATTACAGATGCATCAAGTGTAAGAGGATAGTTACTAATTGAGCTGTAAAGGTTTGTTAAATCCAAATCTTTTGCATAAACTTTGTAATCATTATGAATTTGACTATATCCTACATTTTCATCTAAAAAAGCATATGCAAGTTTAAGGTCATACTCTGATTTATTGAGGTCTAGTTTTGATTTGATGAGTTCTACTGTTGCATCAGAGACATCAATTTTTGTTCGAATTCCAGCTTCAAAATACTTCTGAGAACGATAGAGTTGTGCTTTGTTTAGTTTTAGATTTTCTTGATTTACCTTGATGAGTGCGATTTTTTGTAAAACACTGTAGTATGCACTTTTTACATCGCGTTTTTTGTCAGAAATAAGTTGCTCATAGGTGTTTGAAAAATGTTCTGAATTATACTTAGCATTATTACTTAATGAAGTAGTCTTTCCAAAGTCATACACTAATTGTTGTAACGATAGAGCACCGCTTAAAAGAGTGTCGTTTACTATTTTATCAGGGTTGAGAGGTATGTCGCTTTTTCCACCTTTACCTCCTGATAAACTTAAGTCAATCTGAGGAAGGTAACCAGAATTCACTTGTTTTAGTCTACTTTTTGATGCTGCATAATCATCAGCACTTAAATGCAAATTTGGTGAGTGTTTAAGTGCTTGAAGAATTAAATCATCTACTGTGTAAATCTCAGTTGCATTTAGGTTGCTTAGAAGTGCAAGAGTGCTTAAGATTAGTATTTGTTTTTTCATTATATTGACTCCCGTCTTGCTATTTCTTCTTCAACACTCACAAATCGTTCTCTCATACTTTCTAAAAGAACATAAAGAACAGGTACAAACAGTGTAGAGATAAATGTCGCGGCAATCATACCAAACAGAAGTACGATACCTATTGACATCTGTGTAATCGCACCAGCACCCGTTGCAAAGGCAAGAGGAAAAATACCAAAAAGAAAAGAGAGAATAGTCATCATAATCGCACGAAAACGCAGTGTTCCAGCAGTAATGGCTGAGTCAATTATACTCATACCATTCTCTCGTTGTTCTTTTGCAAACTCAACTATAAGTATGGCATTTTTTGCTGCAAGAGCGACAAGGAGGACGAGACCAACTTGTGCGAAGGTATTGAGTGGAAGTCCAACAAAATGAAGCCCCCCAACAGCACCAGCGATTACCATAGGAACAGAGAGTAAAATCATAAGAGGTAGTATCCATGACTCATATTGAGCCGATAGTACAAGAAATACAATAATTAGAACACCAACCACAACATAAATCTGAGAGTTGCCGGCAAGTGTTTCTTGATAACTCATACCAGACCATTCATATCCATAAGTTGCAGGTAAAACTTTTTTAGAGATTTCATCCATAGCTTGCATGGCATCGCTAGAACTATACCCAGGTGCGGCTGCACCATTAATCTGAATACTTCTATACATATTATAGTGTGTAAGGTTTTGTGGACCTATCATTTCTTTAACACGAATAAGAGCATTGATAGGAACCATCTTGTTTGACGAGCTTCTTACAAAGAGTTTGTTGATGTCTTCTTTAGTACTTCTGTACTCTTTATCAGCTTGAACAAAGATACGAAAAACTTTACCAAACTTTGTAAAATCATTGACATAAATTGAACCAAGATATGCTTGCATAGTAGTAAACAAGTCGGAAATGTTTACACTTAAAGCATTTGCTTTTTCACGGTCTACTTCGATGTCATACATAGGGTAGTTTGTTGCAAAAGTCGTAAAAGCATATGCAATGCGAGGGTCTCCAAATGCAGCTTTAATCATTTCGTTTGCATAATGCTCAAAAGTTTCTAAATCTCCAGAGAGATAATCTTGAAGTCTAAAGTCAAAGCCTCCAACATTTCCTACACCTGGAATACCAGGCATATTAAACGCAGCTATATTTGCTTCATTTATTTGAGCGGTTTTCATCTGTATTTGTTTGATAATACCAAAAACACTACTCTCCTTGTCTGTTCTTAATTTCCAGTCTTTTAAAGAAATAAACATTGCCAATGCAGAACTATCCAGAGAAGAAGTAATAATGTTATATCCCTCCACATTTACTATGTTTTCAACACCATCAATATCGTAAATAATTTTTTCAACTTCTTTTCTTATCTTTGTCGTTTGCGAAAGTGAAGTACCTGGTTTGAGGTTTACAGAAACCATACAAATTCCCTTGTCTTCAGAAGGTACAAAACCAGTTGGTGTAATACTAAAGAGATAGTATGTTAAATAAAATATTCCACCCATAACTAAAATAAGAAAGTATCTGATTTTAATAAAAAAGATAATGACTACTTTGTATTTTGCCGTTATCCAATCAAATAAATCATCAAATTTTCTAAAAACAATAAATTTTTCTTCACCTTCTTTTCTTCTTTTGATAATAATTGCACTAAGTGCTGGAGAAAGTGTCAGAGCATTTAAAGAAGAGATAAGAACGGCAAAAGATATAGTCAATGCGAACTGTTGATAAAGCGAACCGATAATACCTGGGAGCAGTGAAACAGGGATGAACACGGCAACAAGGACTAATGTAGTCGAGATAATGGGACCAATAAGTTCTTTCATAGACTCTTTAACAACTTGTGGCATTGTTAAGTCTGGTTGTTTTTGCATAATAACTTCAACATTTTCAACAACCAAGATAACATCATCAACAACAATTCCAATGGCTAAAATAAGTCCAAAAAGAGTAAGAAAATTAATAGAAAATCCACCAGCTATTTGCATGGCGCCAAAGGCTCCAATGAGTGAAACAGGAATGGCAACGGTTGCAATAACGGTAGGTCTCCATGAACCTAAAAAGATAAAAATGATAAGAACTACAAGTAAAATTGCCATAAAAAGATTGCTTACTACATTATCTATGGCTACTTGAACATATTTAGTGGTATCATAAGGAACTGCATAACTTACACCATCAGGAAAACGGCTTTGAAGTTTTTGCATCGTCTCTTCGATTTTTTCTCGTATTTCAAGTGCATTTGCTTCGCCGAGCTGATACACACCAATGAGTCCTGTTGGTTTTTTAGCACTTATTGCATTCCAATCATAAGACTCACTACCAAGTGTTATACGAGAGACATCACTCAAGTAAACTAAAGAACCATCTTTCTTATATTTTATAACAATTTTTTCAAACTCTTTAACATCCGAGAGTCTTCCTTTTGTTGTAAGTGTAAACTCCTGTTTTTGATTATCGTATGTTGGCATACCTCCAACTTTTCCTATGGAAGCTTGCTTATTTTGGTTTTTTACTGCATTTATGATTTCCATTGGAGTCATACCTAATGCTTTGATTTTGTCAGGATTCATCCAAATACGAATAGCATACTTTTTTTCACCCATATTCATAGCTTTACCAACACCAGGAATTCTTTTTATCTCATCTAAAATATTGATATTTACAAAATTTGAAAGAAAACTATCATCGTAGCGTTCATCCCCACTTACAGCTATGAGACAAACTAAAGAAGGACTTTGCTTATCAACAATAACCCCTTGTTGTGTAACTTCGTTAGGAAGTGAGGCAGTGGCAGTTGAGACTTTGTTTTGTACATCAACAGCACCAATATCAATGTCATAACCAGGTTCAAAGTAAACATTTATACTTGACGACCCACTTGAAGTAGAAGAAGAGTCCATATAAATAACACCCTTAATACCATTGAGTTTATCTTCTAAAACTCGTGTTACAGTATCTTCAACGACAAAGGCATTCGCTCCTGTATAAGTTGCACTTACATTTACAGTTGGAGGGGCTACATCAGGATACTCTGAAACAGGTAAGATAAGCATAGAAACAGTTCCAGCTACAATAATAATAAGTGAGATAACAATGGCTAAAATAGGTCTTTTAATAAAAGTAACAGAAAACATCTATTACTTCTTTTTTGGGATTAAATTGTTGGCTTTTAAGATAGCTTGTATACCATTTTGCTCAGTTGTATCAGTTGTATTTACAGCTCTGGCATTTTTGAGTTTTACTAAAGATGAAACGATAACTTTGTCACCATCTTTAAGCCCCTCATTTACATTTACATAGTATTTTGTAGAATAGCTTGTTTTGATATAAACCTGCTTCGCTTTATTATTTTCATCTACTACAAAAACATATTTTCCCAGTTGGTCAGAAAAAATCACCTCAGGTGGAATCATTAAGAATTTGTACTTATCATTTATAAAAAGGTTAACATATACAAAAGTACCAAAAAGAACTTTTTCCTTTTTATTGTTGATTGTTGCTCTCATAGAGATAGTGGAAGTTAAAGGGTCTACAACATTATTTGCAAAGTCTACATACCCATCAAGTCGTACATTTTCCATACTCCCTTTAACTTCTATAAATGCATTAGGCTTCTCTTTATTTCTATACTTTTGAAAGAGTCTTACATCATCTTGTGATGGTGAAAAGTAAGCATAAATAGGGTCTGTACTTACTATAGTAGTAAGAAGAGTAGCCTCACCTTGACCAACCAGATTGCCTACATCAACATGCCTAGCGCTAGCCAGACCACTGATAGGAGCTTTTATGATTGTATAGCTTAGTTCTAGTTTGGCTTTTTTTATCTGGGCTTCATCACCAGCAATAGCGGCTTTAAGTCCAGCCTGTTATGCTTGGTACTGCTCTAGTGTGGCTCGAGGAGCTAAACCTTCATTTACAAGTGGAGTATATCTGTTAACATCGGCAACTGCCAATGAAAGGGAAGCTTCATCTTGTGCTTTTTTTGCTTTGGCAGCATTAAGTGCAGCAATATACTCATCTTGTTGTATTTTGAAAAGATTCTCTCCCTTCTTAACATATTGACTATCTTTAAAATACTTTTCCTTTAAAATACCATGTACTCGTGACCTAACATCT
>ERZ889078.930-NODE-930-length-24643-cov-27.327884_pt1 | contig 24643 bp, 26 predicted proteins | sample MGYA00521266_ERZ889078 | MGnify/ENA primary metagenome ERZ889078 (study PRJEB32303, sample SAMEA104408618) | aquatic metagenome | biome: Brackish water; feature: Pelagic; material: water | place: Baltic Sea | collected 2014-06-16T06:34:00 | depth 76,534 m ...
CAGAGCGCACTGATGAAGAAAAGGCTGCAGTAATCCTTGACGAGGTTCTCGCTTCTTAAGTTGTGAGTCCTCTTTCCTTAAAAGTTGTAGTGGCAGTAACTTCGCCAGTTGCATTTGAGTCTTTAGAAAAGAACTCGATATTAGCGACAAGTTTTTCTGTTGCCCACGCCTTTAGCGTTGAAACGGGAATCTCAACCCACCTTGCAATTGCGCTAGAGGATGCTTCAAAAGCATCAGATTTTGATTGCGAAATTCTTGTGTGTGATCCAAGTAACCCTCATTCCCTAGCTCAGGCAATTAAAAACTCAACTCCTTGTGACTTAGTTGCAATTCATGATTCGCAGCGTCCATTGACTAGAACAGTCCAGTTTCATCGTGTGCTTGAGGCTCTGATTGGTGATGTCCAAGCCGTTCGTCCAGCTGGTGCCTTTACTGAGACTCTCAAAAGCATTACGAACGAAGAGACTATTGAAGGCACTATTGATCGAACATCAGTGCTTCGCATTTCAACCCCTGAAATCATTGACTTGAGTGCGATTGACTTTAATGGCAATAATTCAACCTGGTTCGTTCCACTCAATCAGGATGCAAAAACGATGAATGTGGAAGCTGATCCAGAATCATTACGAGTCAACTCTGTTGCTGAAGTAGAACTCATGGAGTCATTTGTTCACTGGCGGCAGAGTATTGCTTAAATTTAATCCTGCTTTTTTAGATTCTTATACTCTCGTAGCATTTTAATTGGCTTACCAAAGGTCGCTTTTGGCAAATTCCAGAGCAGAGTCTTAGGAGTTCTCCAGAAACGCTTCCAGAGCCTAAAAGGCTTAGTGGCTATTCGGTGTGGTAAATCTTTAATGTAGTTATCCCATAAATCATTACTCTCATGCTCAACGCGTGTATTACATACCCCGCATGTAGTAGAAACTAATAGGCGCCCAGCATATACAAGCTGATGCAGGGTCTCTTTACGACAGTGCACGCAGTTAAGTTCAGCTTCTAAGACTTCATTACTCAATCTTTGTACCCCCTTCGCGCTAATACATGCTCTGCAATTGCTAAATCTTGCGGATATGTAATTTTTACATTTGATACATCTGCATTTACTGCCTTAGTTTTTACTTCTGGAAAATACTTCTCCATGCAAGCTGCAGTATCAGTCCCGGTGAAACCATCAACTGCGGCTTTACGATATGCCAACAATAATTGGGGTGCAAGAAATCCTTGTGGAGTCTGAACTCGTACCACTCTATCTTCTCTCACCGTATCCATCTCACGAGGATCAACGGCAATTGTTGGAATTGCACCTCCGTGACGATGCGCAGCATCGGCAATCTCGCGAAAGAGTGCAGGGGTTGCAAGTGGTCTGGCACCATCATGAATCAAAACAACTTCAATCTCGCCAGACTCGATTTGCGGAGCAATATAGGTAAGTGCGTTGTATTCACTTTCGTGGCGACTAGCACCACCATGAACGATTTCGACCTTAATACCGCGTACCTCGCGCTCAAGGGTTGTCCGAGCCATCGCATCATCATCTGGGTGGATAACTAAAATGATGCGAGCCTTATTAAAACTATTAGCTGCATTGACTAAAGAGCGAGAAATGATGCGGCGACCACTCAGCGGTAACCAGACCTTATTTGTGGAGTGACCAAAGCGAGATCCAGCACCCGCCGCCAGCACAATAAGTGCGGCTTTCATTCCTGATTTCATGGGGCAATTGTGTCATGCTTGCCCACATGTTGGGCCGGCGCAAAAAGAAGGATCATATAGAGAAAGCCGCTGAAATCATTGCTAAGCACCATGCAAAGAAGGACCGTAACGCTGGCTTATTTACTGAACTGCAGGAAGAAAAGCGCCGGCAGTTAGGGCTGCACCCAACACTTAGACCAGATCCCAAAGAGGTGCGGGCAGAGAAAACAAAAGACCCACTGACTAAACGTCAGCGGGTGTTTTTGGAAGAGCTAGGGCTTAATCCCAAGGAGAAGTAGGAACTAAAGTCCAGCCCCACGAAAGATAGAGATTATTTCTTCCGTACTGCTAGCTGCATCTAAGGCGTTCAAAAATTCTGCATCCTGTAGTGATCCAATAACAGCCATAAGTAAATCAACTTGTTCTGCTGGATTAGTAATAAGTAGTGGCAAAATCATTTTTACTTGAACCTTTTCATCCAATGAACCCATTTCTCCAAACTCAATTGGATTTTTAAGTTTAAAGAAACCAACTCCATCAGCATTTACATGAACAGAATCAGTATGTGGAATTGCAACAGGAATCAGAGTTGGTAAACCAGTTGGAAATTCTGACTCTCGTTTGATTGCAGCTTCGAGCCAGGTACTCTTAAATAGGCCAGCCACACCACCCAATTGGGCGATTTTTTCGAGTGCTTGTTCGGCAGAATCAGCTTCTAGTTCATGCGCAACTAGATGGTCAATTAGTCGAATTCCTGAAGTCATGAATGAAATCTAGTGTTATTTAGGACCCTCCGCTATACACTTTTTACAACCTGATTTGCCAAAGGCGTTTATGACGGGATGCTAGATGAGTAAAAAAGTTTTAGTTATATGTGGCACTGGTGTTGCGACATCAACAGTGGTTGCCATAAAAATCAAAGACTTTTGTTCATCAAGAGGTATTCCTGTTGTAGTTACCCAAGGCAAAGTAATGGACATTGTGCGCGGCATCGAAGGATACGATTTAATCGTTGCCACAACCCCTATCCCCTCCACCGTAAAAATCCCTGTGATTCAAGGCCTCTCCTTTTTAACTGGAATAGGCAATGAAGCAACGTTGGAGAAGATTGCACAAGCACTTAGCTGACAGAATTTCTGTCAGTTTTTTTGGTTAGGAGGAGATCTTGAACGGCATTTTAGAATCTATTAGTAAACTGTTTTTGGACTTAGGAGCTTCAATTGCACTTCCAGTCCTGATTACAGTGTTCGGGTTAATGCTAGGCGAAAAACTCCCGCGAGCATTTCGTGCTGGCGTTACCATCGGTATCGGATTTATTGGTATCGGTTTAATTATTGGCCTTTTGTTCGGGAAAGTTGGCCCAGCAGCGCAAGGTCTAGCAGATCGCTTTAATGTTGATCTAACAATTGTCGATGTCGGCTGGCCAGCAAGTGCTGCTATCGCATTCGGCTCTAAAGTTGGAGCAATCATAATTCCGATCTGTTTGTTAATGAATATCTTCTTGTTGGCTATTGGCCTAACCAAAACTTTTGACATTGATCTATGGAACTACTGGCACTTCGCATTTATTGGTGGACTAGTAGCAGCAATCACAGAGAGCTACGCCAAGGGAATCGTGACAGCATTGATTGCAATGATGTTAACTCTGGCATTAGCCGACTGGGCTGCACCGCGAATTCAAGCGCACTATGACTATCCAGATATTTCATTCCCACATGGAACATCAGCGGCTTATGCAATTCTTGCGTATCCACTGAACTGGTTATTTGATCGCATTCCAGGATTCAATAAGTTAAAAGCTGATCCAGAATCAATCCAAAAGCGATTTGGAATCTTTGGTGAGACAACAATGCTGGGCTTGTTTATTGGTCTTGCACTTGGTGTAGCAGGTTTCGGATTTGATGAACCGCGTGCGGATATCATTGCAATCTTGGGCCTTGGAATCACTCTGGCCGCCGTCATGTTGTTGCTACCTCGTATGGTTGCAATTTTGATGGAAGGTCTTGTTCCTATTTCAGAGGCTGCTCGCTCATTTGTTAGCAAGCGCTTTCCAGGACGCAAGTTCTATATTGGTCTAGATTCAGCAGTAGTTATTGGACAACCAGCTGTAATTGCAACATCACTTATTCTGGTTCCGGTAACTCTTCTAACTGCAATCGCACTTGCACCATTTGGTAACAAGGTTTTCCCACTGGTTGACCTTGCAACAATTCCATTTATTGTTTGTTTGATGGTTCCAATTTTTGGTGGAAACATCATTAGGTCTGTTGCTGGTGGAGCAATCCTTATTGGCGGCGGACTATTCATAGCAACAGCAATCGCACCAACATTGACAGAAGTTGCAGTTAGTTCTGGATTTAATAACGATACTGGCGGAACAATTTCTTCACTTGTAGATGGCGCAAATCCAATGACAGGGTTGTTCTACTGGCTCAGTGATATTGGAGGATGGGCAGGTATTGGAATTCTAGGAGCAGTAACTCTAGCAATTTCAGTGCTTGTAAAGATGAAGGTTAAGCACAATATATCTTCAAGCGTAATGAACTAAAGGCAAAGCACACCTTCTAGTTACAAAAACAATAGGCCCTCAGTGATGAGGGCCTATTGTTTTATCTAAAATATTAAGAAGCGTAGGTCAAACCTAGTTGGTCTTGTTCTCTGCGAAGCTTCACGATCAAAGAATCTGCTTTGAGCTCAACATGATTATAAGTAAGTAGTTCGCCCACACCGATTGCCTTGATTATTTTTGCTCCAGCAATCAAACCAATGGGAACTAAGTTCTCACGCTTTGCATCAAGAGCGTTATCTGCATAACCGCGCACGGTGTATCCACCGATACCATCAATAACATCTCCAACGGCTAGATCCTTCTTAGTCATTGATATGACTTCAGCATTCAGATGCGGGGCAAATAATGAAGATTCGCGATCAAGGATTGCACGATAAACAGTGATTGGAGCTTCAATAGAAGCTAAGTGGAATGGTCGATAGAGGGCAAAGTAAGGTCCAGGTCCCATAGAGAGATAACTCATTTCATGGGCGATGTATGGATCCTTATGTCGCACCACAACAAATACTCCAGGGGCAACATCGCCTGTGCAGTAATCCACTACGCCAGGGCGATCTAGAACTCCACCATCTGCTTGCAAAGCAAAGGTATCTTGTAAAGTCTTTACAGATGAAGCTGGTCCATTCATTCCCCGTTTTGATAGCTGCAGGCCTGTTGTGTTGGCCAGTGCAACCATCTCAGTCATTGTTTTAGAACCATCAGTAAATGAGCACAGCATCTTTGGGTTCATCTTCTTCTTTATCGCAGTCTCTTTAACTGAATCAGGGTTACTCAAAGGCTCAAAAGGATTGTTTTTACCTTTTCCTGCACACACAATTTCAAAGTTAAGATCACGTGCATAATCCACTAATACCTTGGCTTCAACGGGTTCATCTCCATGGCAGACGGCATAGATAACGCCGTTATCTTGAGCAATTTTATGCAGAAGCGGCCCAATAGTTACGTCCATCTCAACATTGAGAACAACGACATCCTTTTTTGCCTTTAGTGAAGAGTGAGTTATTCGTGCACCAATATCTGGAATTCCTGTTCCCTCAACGACTAGATCTACTGGAAGCTCGCTGACTATTTCAGAGTTAGAAGTTCCAGTTGATTTTCCTTCAAGGATTGCCTTTGAAAGAACTGCTTTATCATCACTAAAAACGATGTCAGTGATTCCTAAGTCTGCATAAACAATTTTGATGCGCTCTGGGTCAATATCAATCACAACAGAAAGGCTAATTCCATCCATGTGCCCGAGTTGGTTACCAAAACCGCGGCCCATCTGACCCGCTCCAACCAAAGCAATTCTTGTGTCACGTCCAATTTTCTGTGCGTGTTCGCGCAATCGTGATGAGTAAGACACCGTAACTCTTTTCTAAGGTTGAGAAATCACAACGAGGCGATCTCCGACTTGAACTGTTGGAAGCGACACTGCTTCTACATTTACATCTCCAGGCATTTCAGGTTCAGTCAAACCATTTGCCTTGAGATCTAAATGGCCAAGATTTAATAGGTTTTCGCTGGCGACTGAGCCAACAGCTAGAACATTAAAAACGTTCTCATTAATTTTGATCATGTCACCTTTTTGTGGAGCACGAGTTGCCACCTCAGGAACATGAATTATTGAGAACTCATGAAGTTCTGCCGGTGCATTCTCACCAAACCACACCAGAACACCTTGCTCTGCAAAGTCTGGGACTAATTCCCCGACAGCAGTAACTGTGGAGGAGTAAACAATTTCTGGCAATGGCTTAGCTTTCTTTAATATCGACAGCTTTTACGCCTGATACAAATAATTCTTTAGTAATGAACATCGCAAGTGGGCCAGCTGGGCTTGTTGCGTGAATATCAACTGTTAAAACCTTCTTCATTGGATACACACCAACGCGCGCTGTTCCGCCACAATCAATAACTGCAACTGCGATCTTGTCGAATGGAACGCTGCTCTTGAAACCATCAAAAGGTATTCCCCCGGTTATCTCTGCAATGCGAGCTGCTACCGGGTGAATTCCACCGCCAGTAACTGAGTAAATGTATGGGCGATCATCTGTTGGCGTGATTGTTAAAGGTCCACCCCAGCCACCTTTGCCTGCTGAAATTACTACTGACTTATATGCGCCCATTTGTTTCTCCTTTTCATTCGGTAACTAGTTTTACTTCTGAGAGTATTAAACCCCAAGGTGCGGTTACCCACACCTTGGGGTTTAAATTCACTACTACTTGCTGGTGTAAAGGCCAAAGCTAGCGAAGTAAGCGATTACAACTGATAGAGGACCAGTGACCAAACGGCTAAATAGCACCGCTGGAACACCAACTTCTACAGTCTCTGGCTCAGCTTCACCAAGAGCTAGACCTACAGGGATAAAGTCGCAACCAACCTGTGGGTTGATAGCGAACAACGCTGGAAGTGAGTATTGGGCAGGGATGTTTCCCTTACCAATCTCTACACCAAGAAGTGTTCCAACGATCTGTGCAATTACCGCTCCTGGTCCAAGCAATGGAGAGATAAGTGGAATCGCACAAACAACAGAGATCAATAGCAACCCTGGAAGAGTTGATGCTGAACCCTTAAGTCCCTTAGCGATCCAGTCACCAACACCAGTTGTAAGGATCAAACCGATAATGAATGAGATGAACGCCATAAATGGGATCACGTTACGAATTACTGTATCAACAGAATCGCGACCTGCCTGATAGAGAGTTCCTACAACTCCACCAACAGAACGACCTACCTTAACGATGAGGTTATTGATTGCGCTCATGTTATGCACCCTTCTTCATCATTCGGGCGGTAATTGCTTCAGTAACAATTCCGCGAATGAAGATAACGACTAGACCGACAAGCATGTAACGAACAGCTAGGTCACCAAGACCATAACCGAGTTGCTGAATACCTGTTGCGATACCTACGTATACGAAGAGCTCGCCTGGGTTTGCGTGAGGAAAAATACCCAAGATTGGGTGAACAAATGAAACCGCTGAGTCATAGAACGCAGGCTTGAAGCGTTCTGGTAAAAAGCGTCCCATTGTGTATGCCATTGGGTTTGTTAATACGAATACTGCAACGAATGGAAGAACGATGTAACGAACTGGGTACCACTGTAATCCAGGACGTGCAGCTGCCTTTCCAAGGTTTTCAATCTTCTCTGGTCCGATCAAACGAACTAGAGCATTTACTGCCGTTAACAGAACGATAAGTGTTGGAAGAATTCCTCCCATAAGTGAAAGTAGAACTTCACCACCCTTATTGAAGACTGCAATAAAGTCTTCAGCTGCTGTTGCTAGGACGCCGAGAAAGCCGTCCTGCTTATCAACTGTTACATCTGCTGATAGAAACATCAGTGAATGTAGGTTCAATACACACCTCCTAATTGATTTTGGTTGTACAACCTTTGAATGACCACCCGTACGGATTGTTTGGTCATTACTCTCCACCAGCTTTGATCCGCTCAAAGTGTTCGAGGATGTGTTGAGCACTGCTTACTGCAGCCTCTTGCACCTTCCTCTTCTCACTTTCAACGATTCGGTTTCCCGAAGCGATCTCTTCGATGGAGAATCCTGTATATGAGCTCAGTGGCTTAGATTTTGCAAAGATGGTGAAGCCCTTAAGGACCATTCCAGCTTTTACGATTCCACTGTCATCGCACGTCAAGGCTACAAACGCCCGACCTCCGCGGTATCTACGACCGCCAACCCCAATGGCCATAGTTCCTTGCTTGCGCAGGCCACGGATATCTTCTTGGAAAATTTTTGCTTGCTTATAGGCAAACCACAATTGGAAGAGCCACATAATGCCAATGAGAATAAAGATCTTGGCTAAATTACTCATGCGCTCGCCACCGCCGTTGGTTGCAGGTACTTAATAACAGAGTTAGCACAGGCTAAGTCCACTATTAAGGTATCAAGTAATCCGGCTTTGGCAGCTCCCACCACGCCAGAAACCTTCTCTGAACCTGAGGCTATGCCTATTACACGCGGAATATTTGCGATCTCTTCAAGGCTCAAGCCAATGACTCTATTATCCATTTTTGAGGAGAGTGGGCTGCCATCCATTTTATAAAAGCGGGCTGCGATATCTCCCGCATAACTCTTAGCCAGTTCTTCACGTTCGGCTTTAGATACTTTGAATTCATTAAAGACCATTTCACTAGAGGAAGATCCGGTTGAACCAATACCTACTAATGCCACATGGGCTCCACGGGCGATTTGAAGTGATTTAGCGATGCTTTCTTCCTCCAATAATGTATCTCTGACTTTTGAATTACTAACAACAATAGGGGAAAGGAAAGGAATAAATTGCGCATTGAGATTTCTAGCTAATGTGCGACCAATTTCCTCAGCACTTACCGAGGTGTTTATAGATGAGAGCGAGCCCATGATTTGTGCAACTTTTAGACCAGACAAAGTCTCAGAGTGAGTATTTATAACAGTTGCTTCAAGGCCCCGGCCCCAAGAGATTGCAATAGTTTGGTTATCTCTCAGATTCTTAAGTAATGCACTTGCTGCAGCTCGCCCAATGGTATTAAGAGTTAAATCATTTGATGTATTTGCTATAACTTGCACATCTTGAATTTTTAGAAGTTCAGAGAGCTGTGATGAAAGTGAATCGTGCTTGTGGGTTGGGGCAATAACTTTTATTTCAACAAAACCCAAACGCTTTGCATCACTTAACATACGTGAGACATTTGAGCGTGATGTGTTGAGTTTTGATGCAACTTGATCTTGTGAGTAATGGCCTTCGTAATACAGGCGTGCTGCGCGAAGGATGAGCTCCTCTTCGCGTTGCTTCACTATCGTCACATCCGTTCAGTCGTTGAACATTTGGCTTAGTGTGCAGTTCTTCGTACCTATAAATCAAGCATATTTGGCAATTAATTTATAACGATTAAAGCCCTAGATTACGCAATTCGCTCAGCTGTTCACGGGCTAAATTCTTAGCGTCTTGGGCTGTTTTTGCAGCAAGTGCAGCTGTACCAGCTAGTAATAACTGATCCGCAGAATGGGCAGTAATTGATTGTGCAACATCGCTGAGAGTTGCCACGTTACATGAAAGCGAGGTAACACCTAATCCAATTAAGACTGGAGCAAGGGCAGCATCTGACGCGGCTTCACCACACACACCCACAGGGCAGTTATTGTTTTTTCCTGCTTGAGCAATTAAATGAATTGCACGCAATAGCGCAGGTTGCCAAGGATCATTGAATGCTGCAAGAGGTGCTGATTCTCGATCGGCTGCGTGTAGATATTGACCCAGATCATTTGTCCCAATGGAAACGAAATCACACACCTTTGTAATTTCATCTGCAAGAAATATTGCTGCTGGAACTTCAATCATGACGCCAGCTTTTTGCAATCCGTATTCACGAGCCATTTTCACAAAATCGGCAGCCTCACTTGGAAGTGTAATCATAGGTGCCATGACCCAAACTTCAACCCTTGAATTTTTGGCAGCCTGTGCAATTGCTTCGAGCTGAGTTCGCAATAGATGTTCGTGAGTAGTGCTAGTTCTATAACCGCGTATACCTAAGACTGGATTTGGCTCTTTATCAAAATTGATAAATGCCATGGGCTTATCCGCGCCTGCATCAAGAGTTCTGATGATTACTTTTCTCCCACCGAACGGCTTAATAAGCTCAGAATAAATTGCAATTTGTTCTTGCAATGTTGGAGCATCTTTGCGTTCAAGATAGAGAAGTTCAGTTCGTAATAATCCAACTCCGTCAGCACCTGCCGCAACGGCTGCTGAGGTGTCTTCTAAGCGCCCGATATTTGCAAAAATTGGAATCACGAAACCATCAGTTGTGGCATAGCCATCAGGAGAATGGGTAATAACCCTTGATTTACGGGCTTTTATCCTCTCTATTTTTTGTGCTATTTCAGCCACTAGGCCCGAATCAGGGTTAAATGTAATAAGACCGGCAGTTGCATCAACAGCTAGCTTTTGTCCCATGTGCGCTTTGGCAGTTTCGACTACATCTGCGCAAGCAACGATTGCAGCAATCCCATGAGAACGAGCAATGATTGCTGTGTGGCTTGTGGGACCACCTCCTGCAGTAACAATTGCAAGAATTTTCTCAGTTTCAAGATCAGAAGTATCTGCCGGTGATAAATCTTGGGCAATCAAAATTGTTGGTTCGTCAAAATGAGGGATTTCTGGGTAAGTGATTCCTGCAATTTCACACAGTACTCGATCACGGATATTTGCAACATCGCTCACACGTTCGGCTAAATAACCGCCAGAAGCACGAAGGAGTTCTTGGAAAACCTCAGTTGCTTTAACTATTGCATAACTTGCAGTGTGGCCACTTGCGATGAATCCTGCGGCTTCTTCGGCTATCGCAGGATCCGTAGCGATTTCCACAGTTGCTAATAAAATATCGTGTAGTTCTCCGACGGTTCTTGCAGCACGCGCTTCTAAATCTTGACCTACCCTTTTTATAGCTAAATTTAATAGATGGCCTTCTTGCTCAAAACTCAATTGCGACATTTGACTATTAGGCGTTGGAATATTTGTGCTCAACAAAAAGAATGGTCCAACTGCGGCGCCAGAACTTGCTGACAGGCCTTTAAGTTCCATTCCTAGCCTCACCTCAAGTCCATCGTTATCAGTGCTTGGTTATAGATGCAACGAGTGCATCCAGTAGCAATGCGCCATCATAAAAGTCACAGAAATTCAAATCAATAGTAAGTGAAATATTCTTTTCAGATTCGGTGCCATATCCAATCGTCAATGAGGTGACTTGGTTAGGAAAGAGCAACGGGGTTGAAGAATTCATAGAATATCTGCTCACATCGAAGATAGTTGTGGTCGCTCCTGTGAGCATGGCCAGAGGAACTTTGCCATTTTTTGCAGCCTCAGAAGTTGATGCGACTAAGGCTTTAAGATCTTCATGAGCTAAGTGATCAGGATCCTTGAAAACCGGAAGGGCGCTTCCGTATTTGGATTCAATAATGAGCGCAACACCAACGTGTGTGTGGATTGCTAAATCTGGCCGAGAGCGAAGAACGCTGGCCCACGCTCTGATTAAAGTGGCTGTCTCAAAGTCAGAATTCACTGTGCGACTAAATGAAGCCTGAGCAATACCCCGAGACATTTCAATTCCTTTTGCAATTAAAGCTCTATTTGCTTTTTGACGTGCAGCCATTGCCGGGTCAACCTGGGCATTATTGAGATCATGCATCGTGATTGTTTTATCAGGTCCAGTCGCAGCGATAGTGCGTAAATCAACTCCACGTTTAGCCGCCTCGGAGCGAGCTTTTGGAACTGCTTTTACTGATTCATTCAGGATTACGGCAGCTGTTGGTGGGGCAATTTTTACTTCAACTTGTTCAATTTGCTCTACTTGAACGGCCTCTACTTCTTCATTACCAAAATCAAAAGCCATGACTTCGGTATCAGTGAGCATAATCAATACAGGCTTGCCAATTTCTATCACAGCACCAGGCTCGGCAAGTAAGGAATCAATTACTCCATCGGCAGGTGCATCTACTTCCATGTCGATTTTATCGGTCATAACTTCAAATAAGACGTCCCCAGATTTAACATGGTCGCCCACTTTGACGTGAAAAATAATTAATTCACCAGTTTCCATGGTCATGCTCATTTTTGGCATAACCACGGGATACTTAAAACTCATCGCCAGTTCTTCACAATCTCACGGGCAGCAATTTCAATATCTTCAATTTGAGGAACGGCAGCTTTTTCCAATTGTGGAGCATATGGAATAGGGATATTCATGCCGGCCAGTCTTTTGATTGGGGCAATGAGTGAACCAAAGGAGGCCGAACCAGCCATTTGGGCAATTACTTCATTAATAAAGCCTGCATGTGCTGGACCTTCTTGAACAACTAGTAAGCGACCTGTTTTATCAACCGACTCAAATACAGGCTGCATATCTAAAGGTGAAATAGTACGTGGATCGATTAGGGTGATTGAAATACCTTCGGCAGATAACTTCTCGCACACTTCCCACGCCTTATTGACCATGATGCCAGTTGCAACGATTGTTAAATCTTTTCCTTCTCGAACAACTTTTGAAACGCCCAATGGAATTCGAGTTGAGCCTTCTGGAACTGGTTCTCTTCCTGGAATCTTGTAGAGCAACTTATGTTCTAGGAAAATTACTGGATTGGGATCATCAATTGAGGAGAGTAAAAGTCCTTTTGCATCAGCAGGATTTGAAGGGACAACGACCTTAAGTCCAGGCACAGAGGCAAACCAAGGTTCTAAGTTTTGTGAATGCTGAGCTGCAGCACCGGTTCCTGAGCCTTGCGGTGTTCGCAAAACCATAGGCACGTGTAATGCACCGCCCAGCATGAAGTGAATCTTGGCTGCCTGATTTGCGATTTGGTCCATAGCTTGTGCGGTGAAATCAGAGAATTGAATTTCAACGATTGGTCGCATTCCTGAAAGTGCTGCGCCAACTGCTGCGCCAACGATTCCAAGTTCGGCGATAGGTGTATCTAGAACTCGTTCGGCGCCATATCGGTGATACATATCAGCAGATACGCCAAATGCTCCGCCATAAATTCCAACATCTTCACCAAGTAAAAAAACTTCGGGGCGTTCATCAAAGGCAATACACATCGCCTCACGAATGGCCTCGGCCATCGTCAACATACGCTCGCTCATGCTGAAGCCTTCTTAAAAACAGCATCAAGTAAGCCTGCTGGGTCAGCCGGCTTGGCTTTCACAGACTCATTAACTGCAGCAATAATGGCATCGGTTGCCTCTTGTGCAATGGCATCGCATTGCTCCTTAGTCATTAATCCAGCTTCGATTATTTTTGAAGTAAACTTAGGAATGGGATCACGTTCGCGCCACTCTTCTATTTCTTCTTTGGTGCGGTAAAGATTCTTATCAGAGCGAGAGTGACCTTTCCATCGATAGGTTTCGGCGACAATTAAGGTAGGACCTTCACCAGATTTAGCTCGCTCAACAGCAATTTTCGCTTGCTCATAAACATCCACTACGTCATTGCCATCAACATTTACTGCAGGAATTCCATAACCTTTGCCGCGATCTGCCAGGTTATCGATAGCAAATGCTTTTTCAGTCGAAGAAGACATCCCATACTTGTTGTTTTCACAGAAAAGAATCATTGGTAATTTCCAAATAGCTGCCAGATTCGCAGCTTCATGAAAAGCACCTTCATTCATTGCGCCGTCACCAAAAAATGAAACAGAAACGCTTCCCTTTTTCATCATTTTAGATGCAAGGGCGGCACCGGCGGCAATTGGAATTCCGCCACCAACCACTCCATTGGCACCAAGGTTTCCAGTTTCAACATCAGCAATATGCATGGAACCACCACGGCCTCCGCAGTAGCCAATTTCTTTACCTAGTAATTCAGCGATCATGCGAGTTAAATCAGCACCTTTTGCTATGCAGTGACCATGACCGCGGTGTGTAGAAGTTATTTGATCTTGAAGCGTCAATGCCATACACATTCCAGTTGGCGATGCTTCTTGTCCAATAGAAAGATGCATAGTTCCATGCATCATTCCTCGGCCAAAGAGATCTTCAACAGCCTCTTCAAATTTACGAATTCGCCACATATATAAAAGGGCATGACGAGCATGTGCAGGTGAAGACATTGGATGTCCCATAATCAGGGATTGTGCGCTCATGGTCTCACTCTCACATTTGTGCAGGCTGTTGGATAGATGTTCATATTAAACACCACTCTCAGTACAGATACGCTAGCCCCATGAAGGAATTTCGCTCAGTGGTGGCATCAGAGGTTGGTCTGCACGCTCGGCCTGCCGCACTCTTTGCCTCCACCGCTAAATCCTCCGGCAGTGTTGTCAGATTAGCAAAGATAGTTGACGGCCATATTGGCGCAACAGTTGATGGCGCAAGTGTTTTACGGGTAATGACCTTAGGCGTCAAATGTGGGGATGAAGTTTTGGTGACTGTAGAAGGTGAATCAGAAGAGGAAACAGTTACAAAGCTGCAAGAAATCGTAGAAAGCAGTGACCATTGAATTCTAAATTGCGCATAGGCGTTGGTGTTGATGCCCACCAATTTGGAGATAGTGGGCCATGTGCGCTCGCAGGATTAATTTGGCCAGAATCGCCACGCTTAGTTGCGCACTCAGATGGTGATGCTGCAGTTCATGCTTTGTGTGACGCAGTTTTATCGGCATGCCAATTGGGAGATGTCGGAACACTCTTTGGGGTTGGTAAGTCCGAAATGGCTGGTGCCTCTGGAATTGAAATGATAGAAAAGTTACGGGCACATATAATAAATCATGGATTTAAAGTTATAAACGTTTCAATTCAAATTGTAGGTAACCAACCAAAAATTGCAACTCGCCGGGAAGAAGCACAAAATGTTTTGAGTCAAGCACTTGGTGCACCCGTTTCAGTTTCTGCGACAACTTCAGATCAAATGGGATTTACAGGTCGTGGTGAAGGAATTTACGTTGTCGCAAATGCTCTAATAGAGATTCAATGAACTTACATTTATATGACACTGCTACCCGTGAAGTAGGCGTTTTTAAGCCACTGATCCCGGGCGAAGTTTCTATCTATGTCTGCGGTGCAACCGTGCAATCGCACCCACATATCGGCCATGTCAGAAGCGCAGTTAACTTCGACATCTTGCGCCGCTGGTTAACCTGGTCAGGCTATGACGTAACTTTCATTCGAAACGTCACTGATATTGATGACAAGATTTTGCATAAAGCAGTGCATGAAAAATCATCATGGTGGGCAGTTGCAATGAAGTATGAGCGTATGTTTACGCAAGCTTTTGCATCACTCAATGTTCTGCCACCCACCTATGAACCACGGGCAACGGGCCACATCACCCAGATGATCGAATTGATGCAAAAACTTATTGAAAATGGCGATGCCTATGCCCCTGGCAATGGTGATGTGTATTTAGAGGTTCGCAAACTTAAGCGTTATTTAACTTTATCTGGACAAAAGCTCGATGATCTACAACCGGCCGCAGACGCTGATGAAACATTTAAGAAAGATCCACGAGATTTTGCTTTATGGAAAGCAGCAAAGCCTGGAGATCCATCATGGCCAACACCATGGGGGCCAGGACGACCTGGTTGGCACCTGGAGTGTTCTGCAATGGCACATGCTTATTTAGGTGAAGCCTTTGATATTCACGGTGGCGGCTTAGATTTAGTTTTCCCTCACCATGAAAATGAAATTGCACAATCTGAAGCTGCTGGATATAAATTTGCTAACCGCTGGTTACACAACGCCTGGGTGACTCAATCTGGTGAAAAGATGAGTAAATCTCTTGGCAATGCTTTGCAAGTTGAAGTTATCTTGCAGCGCGTGCGCGGAATTGAACTACGATGGTATTTGGGCAGTGCACATTATCGTTCAATGCTGGAGTATTCAGAGGCAGCCCTTGATGAATCAGCTGTGGCATTTCGTCGTATTGAAAACTTTTTGACTCGCTCAGTTGAACTTCTAGGAACAGAGCCAGAGCCAACAATTAACGATGCGTTTTGCGCGGCAATGAATGATGATTTAGCTGTTCCTGCAGCGCTAGCTTCGATATCTGAGAATCTTCGTCTTGGAAATCAAGCAATTACTGATGGCGATAAAAAAGCTATCGCAAAGAATGCAAATGAAATCCGCGGTGCACTGCAGATTCTGGGTTGTGATCCTTTTGATTCAAATTACCCTCAAGGTGCTTCAGCACATGTGAATGATGCCCTCGATGGTGTAATTCCGTTAGCGCTAAAAGAGCGCACAGCTGCGCGTGAGCGTAAGGATTTCGCTGCATCAGATGCAATCCGTGATGGACTGCTGGAATTAGGAATTACAATTGAAGACACTGCACAAGGGCCACGTTGGTCAATGGGAGAAAAGAGCTAACCATGGCCGGCAATTCATCACGCAAAGGCGCAATCCGCCAATCAAAAAAGGGTCCATCTTCAGGCACTGGTGGAAAGAATAAGAAGCGCTTAACTGGCAAAGGTCCAACACCTAAAGCTGAAGATCGTCCTTATCACGCAGCTGCAAAGCGCAAGAAAGCTGCAGAGAAAAAGGCAACTCGTTCACCTTCTACGCGTTCAACATCTCCTCGCGCAACAACTATGTCTCGCGCAACTCCTTCACGTGCTCCACGCGGTGATCGCCCAAGAGGTGAAGTAGTTGCAGGTCGTAACGCAGTACTAGAAGCGTTGCGTGAGGCAGTTCCTGCCACAGAGCTATTGGTTGCTCGCAGTATTGATGTTGATGATCGTGTTGCTGAATCATTAAAGCTAGCACTTCACTTAGGTCTGCCTATTCGCGAAGCACACCGCGCTGAAGTTGAAGGAATCTCGCCCAACAGCCAGGGAATTATTTTGGCAATAAAGCCTTTCCAATATTCATCATTTGAAGAAATTATGTCTCGTGCTAAGAATCCAGCGTTAGTAGTTGCACTCGATGGTGTTACAGATCCACGTAACTTAGGTGCCATTGTTCGTAGCGCTGCAGCATTTGGCGCAGCCGGTGTTCTTATGACTGAGCGCCGCGCTGCTGCAATGACCGCGTCTGCCTGGAAGGCATCAGCAGGAGCTGCGGCCCGTATGCCCATTGCTCAAGTAACAAATCTTGCCCGCACCATTGATGCTGCTAAGAAGCAGGGTCTGTTTGTGGTTGGTTTAGATGGAGAGTCTGAAGACACTATTGCTTCAATGAAGATTGCAGCAGAGCCAATCATGATTGTTGTGGGCAGTGAAGGTAAAGGCCTTGCACGTTTAACTCGTGAAAAGTGCGATCTAGTAATCTCAATTCCTATCAGTGCATCAACTGAGTCTTTGAACGCCTCTGTTGCTACATCCATTGCCTTGTTCCACATAGATCAGGCACGCCGTAAGGGGTAAGTAGGTGATTTACACTCGTTTTATCGCACTCGGTGATTCCTATACCGAGGGTATGTCTGATGAAAAAAAGCATGGAAACTATCGTGGTTGGGCCGATCGTGTTGCAGATGGCATGGCAAAGGCACATCCAGATTTCACATATGCCAACTTATCTATTCGCGGAAAGTTAGTGAAGCAAGTAGTTGATGGACAGATTGAAGCAGCGTTAGCCCAAGTAACTGGACCGCAAACTCTTATTTCTTTTCACGCAGGTGCAAACGATGTTATTAGACCTGGTTACAAAGCCGAGATAGTTCTAGCCCAATACGCAGATGCTGTCAGACGCTTAGCTGCATCAGGTGCAACTATCTTGCTATTCACAGTTTTAGAGCGAACTGGAAACTCAGGGCGTTCTGCAAAGATGTGGGAAGAGCGCTTTGGTGGATTTAATCGAAATGTTCGAGCCGTTGCACAAGAAGTTGGCGCAATCATCGCTGATGCAAACGAAGAACCAGCATTTAGCGATAAGAGATTTTTAGCCTTTGATCGCTTGCACTTAAATGCCCTTGGTCATGAACGTGTTGCAGATGCTGTACTTGAACTTCTAGAACTCCCATTTGATGCGGGTTGGCGTGAACCTTTGCCACCGGCAAAGCCTGAATCCAAGATATTTAAAGTTGTTGTAAGTGTTTTATGGTTTATTACTTTTGCTCTGCCATGGATGTGGAGACGAGCGCGCGGAAAATCATCAGGCGATGGTCGAAGCTGCAAATATCCAATTGCCATTGGTTGGCCGTTGAATTTAGATTGAAGTAAGCGTCCACTCCCAGGTGTGTAAGCCTGGCTTTATTTTGTATTTAGGCAAGGTATCTGGGCCACACGATGAAGTTCCAACTCCGCGATGTGCGCCATCGATATGAACAACGACGTTGCCACATGCTTTTACTTCAACATCATGAGTTGCATCAGCTAAATCCACTGCTCTATTAGGTGTTACAGAGACCTGTAATGGTTTGCCCATGTGGACTCTAACTCCATGCCCACTTGCATCTGTGATCTCAAACCAGCGCACAGCGTTATGTCCACCATTTTCTTGTGGCCGCACATATGGAATGTATTGCTGAGCAACAGTTGTTACAAAGCGATGAATACGTGCAATCTTTCGATCTGGGTATGACTCATGGGGACCAGAGCCAAACCAGGTCACATCAGTTAATGCACCATCGAGTTCAAAGTTAATTCCAACACGGGCAACATCTGTCAGCGCCTTGGGCAGAGTTACAGATTCTTTAACTCTAAAGCCATCAGCAACTGCAGTAATCACTTGTACATGCTTGATTGAGATTCCTGTACTTGTCTGCCAGGTGTTTGTGACTTTAGTACTGGTGCGATTTTGTGAGACAACACAGTCCGTGCGATCCATATCGCGCAAGCCCCAACGGTTCCACTTGGTGGCCATATGTCCAATACGATCGTTATCAGTTGGTGCGCGCCATAACGTTAGAACCGGTGCAACAACACCACGTGGAATAACAATCTGACCGTAATCATCTAGAACATTTGTGTATTCATCAGATGCTTTTGCGCTCTTAATGGTCAGAGCACGTGAAGGTAGAGCCATCTGATTCCAGCCAACTTCAGTAAATGCCGGTGCCCATGGAGTGCTATCAATATTGATGATGGTGAAAGTAATAAAGCGCTCACCAAGACCATCGGCCTTAGCTAGTTGCTTTGAGGCAACTTTGAATGCAACAGTTTTACGTGGTGCAACCTTGGCTAGCTTTACTTTGCCACTATCGATGATGAGGCCATCGCGGGTGATAGTCCAGGTGACTTCATACTCACTTAAGTCTTTAAAGAAATGCTTATTAAAGATTTTAAATGAGCCAGTGGAGGCTTTAACTGCGCTGATATTGGCAGGGGCGGCAATTGCCTTAAATTCAGCCATTGCAGGCTTAGCGCTGCGATCAGGGAAAACCATTCCATCACAGCAGAAGTTGCCATCATGCTTCTTCTCACCGTAATCCCCGCCATAAGCGTTGCGCTTTGAACCATCCGGCATTGTTTGAACGGGACCGTGATCCCAGAACTCCCAAATAAATCCGCCTTGCAGACCTCTTGTTGTTTCAATAACTTCCCAGTACTCAGCCAAAGTTCCATTGCTATTTCCCATTGCGTGGGAGTACTCGCACATAATCAATGGACGATCTGCTTTTGCAGACGTTGCATACTCTTTGATTGCTGAGATCGCTGGATACATCGGACAAATGACATCAGTGAGTGAATGTGAACCCATCCAGTTTCCACGGATTCCACCTTCATAGTGCAGTGGGCGTGATGGATCAAAATTGCGGGCATAGGCAGCAGCTGCTTCATGGTTAGTTCCAGCACCTGATTCATTACCTAGTGACCACATGATTGCAGCTGGGTGGTGAATATCGCGTTGAATCATTCTGCCAACGCGATCAACGAAGGCAGTTAAGTACTTAGCATCATCACAGATAGATGAAATGAATGCGTGGGATTCAATATTGGCTTCACCGATTACATAGAAACCTAGTTCATCGCAGAGATCTAGGAAGGCTGCATCGTTGGGATAGTGGGATGTGCGAACTGCGTTGAAGTTCCAACGCTTAAGTTCAAGTAAGTCTTCGCGCATATCTTCGCGAGTTAATGCACGGCCTGTGTAACGGTTGAAATCATGGCGGTTAACGCCATAAAACATTACGGGCTGTCCATTAACTAAGAAATCTTGACCTTTAACTTCAACTGATCTGAAGCCAATCTTTTGTTGCGAAACTTCAACGATAGTGCCATCAGGATCGATGAGTTCAACGTGGAGGGTGTAGAGGTTGGGGGATTCTGCAGACCAGGCTTTTACTTTAGGAATACGGGTATTTAACTGGATTTTGCCCGCTGGCCATGGTTCATTTTCCACAATAGCTTTCTTAGCATCGACTGGCATATTGCCATGCCAAAACTTTCCATGAAAATACTCATCACTTCTTGCCTTTAACTCTTCAGCGCGCTCAGTCCACTTAGGAGATTGGAAAGTCTTGAGTGTTGAACTCAGATTGGCAGCTTTAACTTTTGGTAGCTCTTCAATGGATGTGCGCAAGGTGTAGTTGTGCGTTGAAATGTTATCAATTGAGGCGATGTGAGCGCGGATATCTAGAGTGCCTGTGGTGCAATCTTTTTCAAGACCAGCAGTTGTATAGAAGCGCTCAATGAAAACCTTGTTAGTTGCAAAGAGTTTTACTGAACGGGTAATTCCACCATGCCACCATTGGTCTTGGTCCTCAATGAAAGTTGCATCAGACCATTTTGTAACATCAATGCGCACAACGTTGTTACCACGTTTAACAAAGCTTGTAACATCAAATTCAGCTGCAAGTCGTGAATCCTTGGTAAGACCAACTTCAACTCCGTTGATGAATACAACAGCTACTGATTCATAACCACCAAGGTGTAAAACAATGCGCTTGCCCATCCAACTTTCAGGCAGATCAAAATCTCGCTCATAGACACCATGTGGGTTTTCCTCTGGAACAAACGGTGGTTGTTCTTCAAATGGCATTTGAACGTTTGTGTAGATTGGTTTATCGAAAAATACGTCACTCTCTTCTTGCATTGTCCACAAACCTGGAACTGGGATTGATGCCCATTTGCGACCTAAAGGCTCGCGCGGTGAACGAAGTAGCTGGAAGCGCCAAGTTCCATCAAGGTTAATTTTTTCCATGTGCTCGATATTGAGCATCGGTAGACGATTTACTGCAGTGGTTTCAGGGCTCATCCAGTAATTCGTCATCATGCGGGTAAGTCTGCCATTGACCACGCTAGTGCGGTAATCGCCCTCTTTTTGCGACTTTGCCCTTCCACTGCCATAATTGCCGCTGGTCGAAAGATCGATATGTGTTCGCACGTAGGCCTCTCTAGCTCAGTGGTAGAGCAGCGCACTTGTAATGCGCAGGTCGTCAGTTCAATCCTGACGGGGGGCTCGTAGTTTTAGAAGGGGGAGATCATGTCTTCATTTCCTTATGATGAATTTGCCGATGCATTGGCAGCCAATGATGAATACATCAAGACATTTAAATACTCAGGGCTAACCGGTACTGCCCAAAAAGGCCTAGCCATTGTCACCTGCATGGATTCACGTATTAATCCATTATCGGTCGTTGGAATGAATTCAGGGGATGCCAAGATTTTACGTAATGCGGGAGCACGTGTGACCGATGACGTTTTACGTACTCTGGTTTTGGCAACATATTTGTTGGGTGTTAAAAGAATCTTGATCATGCCTCACACCAACTGCCGTATGGCACAAGTGGATGAAGCTGAAATTCACCGTGAGATTGATACCAAGTATGGAATTGACACATCAGAGTTAGAATTCAAAACTGTGGCTGACCAACAAGCTGCTTTGATTGAAGATGTGAATTTGGTTCGAAACTATCGCTTGCTCAACACTGGAGTTTCAGTGGGCGGTGCGATTTATGATGTTGCGACAGGAAAAATTACTCCGATTGATTGTTAGTTCGCCGAACAGGTGAGCGCGTTATTGGATAGCTCAAATCTTCTAAGAACTGCATCATGACCGCGATTGCTAGTGCAGGTTTTTCCTTAATTAAACTATGTGAAGTTCCAGGAATAATTGCTAACTGGCCAAGCGGCAAAGCCTCATAAAGAGAGATTGTGTGATCGTGGGCAATGACATCGTCATCTCCTGCCATAACTAAAACTGGGCATTGAATAGAGGCAATTTCACTGAGAGAGATATCAGGCTCAGTTTTCCAAATTTCATTCATTCGCTTGATTTTCTCCAGCAGAGTGTGCGGAGCATCAGGTGAAATTAAGTTGTATTCAGCTTGATCTTCTTCAGAGACATTGGCTTCATCAAAATCACTTAACGGTGCGCTGTAATGATAATTAGCTCCGAATGCCACTATTGATTTCACTAACTCTGGTCGCTTTATTGCAACCATGAGCGCAATGATTCCACCATCGCTATAGCCAATTAAATGTGCAGGCTCTTTCACAACATCTTCTAAATATGCAATAGCCTCTTGGCATTGAAATTCAAAGTGCAGGCTGCCAGGTTGATCACCGGTGAAACCATGTCCAGCGCGATCGTATGCGAATACACGAAACTGATCTTCTAGAGGTGGAACCATTAAGTAATCCCAGGCAGAAGTCTTACTTAATCCTCCATGAAGTAAAACTACGGCCTCACCATCATGTTCCCACTCATAGTTATAAACCTGATGATTTCGCAGATCTATATATTCTGGCACTACAAGGAATCCATAATGTGACGGTTACCGCGATCAAAAGTTAAGTAGTTCCACGTCCAGTCGGCCATAGTGCCAATCTTGTTGCGACCGCCTACCAAGTAGAACAAGTGCAACCATAACCAGGCATACCATGCTGGAATTCCGGCCATTCGAAAACTCTTCACTTCAACAACTGCTTTGTGGCGCCCAATGGTGGCCATCGATCCTTTGTCAATATATTTGAAATCTTCTAACGCTTGTCCGTTAGCTAAGCGCTTTATTTGCTTTGCAATAAAGCGGCCTTGCTGCATGGCAACAGGTGCAACCATGGGAAGAAAACGTCCATCTTTTCCAACAAAACCTGCGACATCACCGATAGCAAAGATGCCGGGGTAATGCTTGACCTGCAATGTGTTATCGACATCAATGCGTGTGCTTACTAATGGAAGATTCAATTTTTCGCTGGCTGGCTCACCTTTAACGCCAGCTGCCCAAATAGTTATCTCTGAAGGAATTGAATCACCGCTTTTAACAATGATGGATCGTGGCTTTATCTCTGCCACTGCAGTATTTACTAGAACATTCACGCCAAGCTTTTCTAAATCTTTCTTTGCTCGTGCAGATAATTTCTCTGAAAACATAGGCAGAATGCGAGGACCAGCTTCAATCAAACTGGATCGCATGTGTGATGCCGCATGAGCTTGATCATTTTTAAGGGGGCCGCGAACTAATTCAGCAAAGGCGCCAGCCATCTCAACGCCAGTTGGTCCACCTCCAACGACACAAATTGAAAAGATTGTGTCATCTTCAAAGCGGCAGAGATCTTCAAATCGACGCATCACCTCTGCACGAATCAATAAAGCTTCGCTCACACTTTTCATTCCAAGTGCGTGTTCTGCGACCCCTGGGATTCCAAAGTCTGCAGTAACAGAACCAAGTGCAACAATTAATTGGTCAAACTCTAAAACTTCACTGCTATCCAATTTAATAGTTCTATTTTTATGATCTACCGAAATAGGAGAACCCATCCGAAACTGGACTCCAGTTTTTCTAAGTGCGCCTCTAATTGGATGGGCAACGTGATCTGCTGCTAGACCTGCCGTGGAGACCTGATAGAGCAGGGGTAAAAAGGTTTGGAAGTTGTGGCGATCAACCACAGTGACATGGGCAGTATCTGCCATGGCTCGTGCGGCGGTGAGTCCGCCAAAGCCGGCACCGAGTATTACAACCCGAGGCTTCCAAGATGTCTTTTCCATGGAGTAAGTCTAGGCTTCACAACATGTCCATGCCCAATCAAAGCCGCAAGTACCTAGTTACAGGTGCATCTGGCTACGTAGGTGGCCGTTTAGTGCGCGCGTTAGTTGATGAAAGTAGTGATGTTCGAATTTTAGTGCGAGATAAATACAAGATTCTTGGCCAACCATGGGCTACGCAAGTAGATATTTGTGAGGGTAGTGCTGAAAATATCTCTGATTTAGAGCGTGCTCTTGCCGAGGTGCACACCGCGTTTTACTTACTGCACTCAATTAATTTAGGACCAAACTTTGATGAGATTGAAAGCCAGATGGCTCAGAACTTTGCGCAAGCAGCAGAGCGCGCTGGAGTCTCACAGATAATTTATTTAGGTGGAATTGCTAATGATGTAAACATCAGTAAGCACTTGGCATCACGGGCGATGACTGGAAAGTCTTTAGCAACTACTTCTGTTCCAGTTCTAGAGCTTCGTGCGGGAATCATCATCGGATCTGGTTCTGCAAGCTTTGAAATGTTGCGCCATTTAACCCACCGCCTGCCAATTATGACCACGCCAAAATGGGTGATGAATAAAACTCACCCAATAGCTATTCGAGATGTGCTGTATTACTTAAAAGCGGTGGCAAAGTTAGACACACCCGTTAATCGAGTATTTGATATCGGTGGCCCAGAGGTGCTTTCTTATGCAGACATGATGCAAAAATTTGCAAAACTATCTGGGCTAAAAAAGCGCTGGATTATTAAAATTCCGGTATTAACTCCTGGGCTTTCAAGTTTATGGATTGGATTAGTGACACCTGTTCCAACTGCCCTTGCCCGACCACTTGTGGGATCACTGATTAGTGAAGTTGTTGCAGATCCAGCAAAATCAATTGATGCATTAGTCCCAAAACCTGCAGAGGGTTTGATTGATGTTGAAAACGCTATTTCTTTAGCGCTTTCAAAAATCACCACTCATAACGTTGAAACACGTTGGTCAGATGCAGCGCTGCCAATGGCGCCGTGGCAAAAAGCCCAAGGAGATCCTGAGTGGGCAGGTGAAATGGTTTTGC
>ERZ889078.932-NODE-932-length-24607-cov-7.913123_pt1 | contig 24607 bp, 13 predicted proteins | sample MGYA00521266_ERZ889078 | MGnify/ENA primary metagenome ERZ889078 (study PRJEB32303, sample SAMEA104408618) | aquatic metagenome | biome: Brackish water; feature: Pelagic; material: water | place: Baltic Sea | collected 2014-06-16T06:34:00 | depth 76,534 m ...
AACACGTGCACGTATCGACTGGCCCTGCACACTTGCCGCCTGCGCACTGATCTCCAGAGGTGCATGGATCGCCGTCGTCGCAGGACGGAGGTGACCCCGCGACGGGCTTGGCGAGCACCACCGGCATGCATCCCGCGCCGCCCACACAGACGACCTCGGTCTGCTCCGCTGGCGTGGGCGCGCACAGGCCGGTTGTCGGGGCGCAGGCGTTCACGAGACACGGCTCCGTCGCGGTGGCACACGACACCACGGTGGCTGGATTCACGCGGCACGTGTGTGGAAATGCGGCCTTGTCACAATACAGGGTCCCATTGCACAGATTGCCGTCCTCCAGGGCACCGCAGTCCACGTTGGTTTGGCACGCGCAGATCGAATCTTGGCCGCCTTGGCAGACACCAGCGAGGCACCGGTCTTCCACGGTGCACGCGGTGCCATCGGTGCATGGGGTGTCGTCAGCGACCGGCTTATGCGCGCACGCGCCGGTGTTTGGGTCACAGGCGTACATCGCACACGGCGTGGCTTTCGACGGATCGCAGGAGACAACCGAGCTTAGTTTGGCGCGACAGCGGTGGAGCCGCGGGATCGTGTCGCAGAACTGCGTGCCGTTGCACGGATTGAGGTCATTTGGGCAGTCAGCGTCGACACGGCACGCACAGATCATGAGTCCGCCCTTGCACGCGCCGCTCTGGCACGTCTCGCCAGCGGTACACGCATCGCCGTCGTCGCAGGCCGAGCCCTCCTGCCCGCTGGCGCACGACGCCCCAGCATCTATCGTCTCCAACGACGCATCGAGCGCGCCGTTGGTGTCGTTCGCGCTATCCGCCGCTTGGTTGGCGGCGTCGCCATCCGGTTGCCGTTCGACCGACTCAGACGGATCACATCCGCTGAAGGTGGCCGCAAAAATCAGGCAGGCGACAGCTGCGTGCGCGGCCTGGAGCGAAGCGTGCTGCTGGCGTCGCATGGGCACTCCGAGCGTCATTGCGGGCGGGTCTGGCACGACCGGATGGGTGTCGGTCACGCCCTAGCGTGCCCGGCGCGCTGTCTGGCCCCGGCGCGCTGTCTGGCCCCGGCGCGCTGTCTGGCGCTGGCCTCCATGGCGGTCGGCGGTCACACAAGATCTAGAGCATACCAGCGCGTTGAAGGGCAAACAATCGACTCGGAGCGTGGAGGCGCCGAGGCCGACCCCATCTACGTGAACTCGTGAACTCCCTCCATCGCCGCCCTCGAGCCCTATTCTGTCAGAGGCATCGCGAACGGCCCCCGCGCGACGCGGCGGCTGAGTTGCGAGCGCGATATGTAGTATCGCCAGACGCGGGGTTTAGCCGCTGATCTAGCCCTTTATTTACAACTACTTATCAAGCGTATCCCTGTCAAAAATCATGCGGTATCCGCATCTCAGATCGCTATGATTAAAAGTGAGTACAGTCCGCGATTTCGTTAGAGTTCTCGGGATTCATCTCACACAACCACGAACACAGGATCTGTCATGCACCCCAACCTACTGAAAACCCTGAGCGCCGCTGCGCTGATAGGGATCATGGCTCTGTGCGTAACCAGCGTGGCTTCTGCGCGTAGTTTTGCCCTGGACGGCAACCTCTCGGACTGGACCGAAGCGGATCGACTCGACTCGGTGGCGGGCAGCGGAGTCGACGGCTTCAAGCTGTACGGCTATCACGACGCAGTCACCCACAAGTACCACGTAGCGCTAACGGCCGGTCAGGCGATCGGTACCAACACGACGTTCTGGTTGAACACCGACGGCAACCAGTCCACCGGCTACTTGGTCTGGGGGGTCTATGCAGGCGCGGAGTGGAACATCAACATCAGCACCGACGGCGCGCCGCACCTCTACACGGGCGCTGACGGTGAGACGTGGTCCTTGGGCCCGTTGAGCCACGCCTACAACGCCGCAAAAACGGTCTTTGAGGTTGAATTCGACGAAGCCATGGTGGCCTCCAACACGGCCATCAAGATGTGGGTGGACGTCAACAACAGCGTGTTCTTGCCAAGCTGGTACGGCCTCGGCGGCTACACCTTCAACGAAGTCGATGTGTCCGTACCGCCGATCCCACCGACCACGGGCGGGATCACGGTGGACGGTGACCTGAGTGACTGGAACCCGAACGACCGCCTCGACCGCCGGCCAGGCACCGGCGTGGTCGGTTATGAACTCTATGGCCGCTCCGACGGGCAGACCTACTACTTCGCGATTAGAAGCTTGCCGCCCGTGGCCGCGCCCGGCGCCAATACGACGCTCTGGCTGAATACGGACCGAAATCGTGCGACGGGATACAAGGTGTGGGGCATCGCGGTCGGCGCGGAGTACAACATCAACTTCGCTGGAGACGGGACCCCGCATCTCTACTCCGGCGCAGCTGCGCAGACGTGGTTGACGGGGCCGTTGCCACACGGCCGCAGCCCTGATGGCGCTGTGATCGAGATCGCGCTCGACCAGAGCCTGTTGCCCTCGTCCGCGTTGTCGATCGACATCTCCTTGGACGTCAACAACGCCGTGTTCGTGCCGGCGGACTTCACTGGCCCTGGCTACACGCTGTTTCACCTGGCAGACCTCCCCCCGCGCAGCCCGGATCGCCCCGTGCGCGTCGGAATCCTCTTCTCAGCGACCAGCGCGGCGAAATATTTCGCCGACAAGGCCTATTCGCAGCTGTACGCCGCGATTCAGCATCAGTGCATGCAGGCCGGCATCCCGTTCACGCTGCTGGAAGAGTCAGATCTGGCCGATATGAACAAGATCAAGGACTTCGATGCGCTCATTCTGCCCTATTTCGCCCATCTTCCGGCGGCGGCGATGCAGGAGGTCGAAGATACGCTCGTGCGGGCCGTATACCACTACAACATCGGCCTGATCACCGCGGGTAACTTCCTCACCAATGACGAGAATGGCAACGCCCACTCGGGCGACAGCTACGGGCGGATGAAGCACGTGCTCGGCGTGACCCTCGACGGTTACTTCGGGCCCGACAATTATAGCTTCGTCGCGGGAGCTGACCACCCAATCGTGCGCTCGTACGCCCCGGGTGAGGTGCTTGGCAGCTACGCCGCCGGCTATCTGCAGTACTACAAACAGCACTTCAGCGTGGCGAAATCGTTTGCTCAGGTCATCACCAGCACCAGCAGCCACAGTGTTGCGTGGGCCGTGGAATTAGGCGGGCGCAGCGTGCACTTCAGCAGCCCCGCGGTGATGGCGGACACCAACTTGATATGGCGCGCGGTGTTGTGGTCGATTTATGGCGACCAACCGTGGGTCGGCATGCAGGTGACCCGCCAAGCGGCGGTGGTCGTCGGTCGGTGTGACATGGATCAGTCGCAGGACGTCAACCAAGTCCAGCAACTCTACGGGGCGTTGATGCCCATCATCGCGACGTGGCAGACAAACTACAACTTCGTAGGCTCGTATTTCGTCAACATCGGCAACAAGCCCAATCAGGGCCAGACCACCAATTGGGCGTATTCTGCCGGCATCTACAATGCGCTCATAGACGCGGGAAACGAGATCGGGACGCACTCCTACACACACCCGAACGACACAACCCTACTAACCGAAGCGCAGCTGACGTTCGAGTTCAAGGACTCGCGAGACATCATCTCGGCGCAGCTGGGCATCGATGTTGTGGGCGCCGCTGTGCCCGGAAATCCCGAGAACCTCGCCGTCGACGCGCTGCTCGACAACTACTTCAGCTACGCGTCAGCGGATTTCTCGGGTACCGGCGCGGGCTATCACGGCGCGGTGGGTTTTCTGAAGCCGGACTCCAACATGGTCTACTTGGCGCCGAGCTTTTACTTCGACTTCACGATGATCGGTTTTCTAGGCTACACAGCCGCGCAAGCCCTAGCGAAGTGGCGTGAGCAGTACGACGCGCTGGCGGCCCACGCATCGTCACCCTTCATGGTCTGGCCGTGGCACGACTATGGTCCAACCAGCCAAGTGAGCGCGTCCTACAACGAGGCCATGTACACCGGCTTCATCTCGTATGCCTTCGCCCACGGCGCAGAGTTCACGACGGGCGCTGAGGCTGCCGAGCGCATCATCTCGTTGACCAACGCAGGCGTCCGCGTCGACACGGTCGACAGCGACACGTTGAAGGTGCGCGTCGGAGGTGATGTCGCGACCGGCGCCATGGCGCTGCGGGTGGAGACCTCAAACGGCAGAAAGATCGGATCGGTGGACACGTGGCCAGCGTTCAACGGTGACAGGGTCCTGCTCGGGGAGGCCGGTGGAACCTACGTCATCCATCTCTCCGCCACCGGCGCGACGACGCCCCACATCAGCAAGCTGCCGATGCGGGCCCGGCTGAAGGCGGCCGGCCTGGAGATGGGCACAGGCGGCAGTGGCGAGCTCACGTTCACCTTCACGGGCAAAGGCGCCGTCGACGTCAGCTTCCCCGGTGGCACGTACCAACCCGCTGCTCAGGGCGGCGACGCGACGACGTACAACAGCAACGTGCTCTCGATCGCGTTCATCACCGACGGCGATCACAGCTGCGTTGTGACCTGGTAGCCGGTGAAAACCGCTGTTCCCGGTAGGGCCGACTCGCAAGGGCCGGTCCCTACCGCGAACACTGTTAATCGCCGTCATCCGGCGCCAGCAGCAAGTAAGTCTCCGCGACCTCCAGCGTCCCCATGCGCAGCCGCAGCCCGAGCTCGCCGCCGTACACCAGCAGCGATTCGCCGGCGCCGGAGTCGTCCGTCAAACAGGCCATCGCAGGTCTTGGGATGCCCTCGGTCGTGGGCGCCGACACCTGCCAGACGCCGTCGTCGCCGTCGTCGCTCTCATACCGAACCTGCCGCACAGGCTGCGGCTGCGAGTTGGCCTTGAAGCGCATGGACGCGCCATCGGGCAGCGCGTCGTGCGGTTCGACGTAGACTTCGACCCAGCCCCACGTTTGCGGCTTGGGAGGGGGCGCTGAGGGCGGCTTGGCGGGCGGCTTGGTTGATTCGGTCACGGTGGGCTCCTTGTGCGGCGAGGGCAGCAAAGTCGACGCAAGTGCAGTAGGGTGCGCCGTCTTCGGCGCCGTAGCCAGCCGGCCGCCTCGGTCATCGTGTCTCTGCGCGGCTCAGCCGGCGCTTCTGGAGCAGTCCTCATGCGTGTCCTCGTAACCGCCTCCGCCGGCACTCAGCGGCTGCTCGCCGCCGAGTGTGGTGATCTCGATCTTCGGCCCCGCCGCGTCCCGGCGCATGGCGTCGAGCTGGATCTGACCTGGGAGGAGATCGCCCGCGCCCTCGTCCACCTGCGCATCGCGCAACGTGTGCTGATTCGCCTCACCCACTTCCCCTGCGACGGCGCCGATTCGCTCTACGACGGCGCGCGGGCGGTGGATTGGTCGCGGTGGGTCGACGCCAAACAGACCATCGCCGTCGCCGCGACGGGCCGGCTGCCGCGGGCCAACTCGCCGAGTCGCGAGGCGGGTCAGCTCACGCACCACGTTTTTGCCAGTCAGCGCGTGAAGGACGCGCTGTGCGATCAGCTGCGCGAGCAGGGTGGGGGCCGACCGACGGTCGATCTGGACGACGCTGACGTGCGTGTCGTCGCGCGCTTTCACGGCGACTCCTGCTCGCTCTGGTTGGATCCTGCTGGCGCCGCGCTACATCGCCGTGGCTATCGGGCGGAGTCGGGCGCTGCGCCGCTGCGCGAGACGCTGGCTGCGGCCGTCATGCGGGCGTCCGGCTGGCAGGGCAAGCGGCCGCTTATCGACCCGTTCTGCGGCTCAGGCACGCTCCTGATCGAGGGCGCCAGCGCGGCCTTGGGGCTGGCGCCTGGTCGCGATCGCACGTTCTCGGCGCGCAATTGGCGCCACGAAGGCAGCGAGCTTGGTCCGCTGCTGGCCAAGGCGCAGACCGCGGCGCGCGCGCAGGCCGAGCAGGCGTTGGCGTCTGCGAAGCTCGATGTGCTCGGCACCGATCTGGATCCCAACGTGCTGCGCCTCGCGCGTGGCAACATCGCCCGCGCTGGCCTCAAGGACCAGATCCGCATCGAGCAGGCCGACGCGACCCGCATGCCACGCCCGGCGCCCGGCACGGTCCTGGTCGCAAATCCACCCTACGGCGAGCGCATGGGCGGCGACGAGATCCTCGGCCTCTACGCCGCGCTCGGCCGCCATTGGTCGACTTTTACGGGCTGTGAGGCGCATCTGCTCGATGGTCACCGCGACTTCGCCGACGCGTTCGGGCTGCCCTGGACGAACTACCTCGAGCTGTCCAACGGCAGCCTGCCGGTGTTGCTGCGGCGCTACGAGCTCGGCGTGGATCAAGGCCGTTGACCAGGCCCGTGAACGGATCGCTGGTCCTGACCGACGTGGCGGTGTCTGCGGCGGAGCGACCGCTGCTGAGCGAGGTGGGCCTCTCCCTGGCGCCCGGCGCGCTGCTGGCGCTCATCGGCCCGTCGGGGCTCGGCAAGACCAGCCTCCTGCGCGCCGTCGCGGCGCTGGACGATTGGCGCGGTCACATCACGCTCGACGACCGCACCGCGGCGCAGTGGGGCTATCCAGCGTGGCGTCGCGCGGTGGTGCTGGTGCAGCAGCGCGGCGTCATGCTGGCAGGGACCGTTCGCGACAACCTCGCCGCAGGTTTTGGCCTCAGCGTCGCCGGGCCGCCGCCACCGGAGGACACGACCGACACGCTCCTGGCCGACCTCGGCCTCGATCGTCGCGTCGCCGACCAGCAAGCCGATCGGATCTCCGTCGGTCAGGCGCAGCGGGTCTCGTTGGCCCGCGCCTTGCTCGTCCAGCCGCGTGTGCTGCTGCTCGACGAACCGACCGCCGGGCTTGACCCCGAGGCCACCCGCCAGGTTGAGGCGGTCATTCGCCGCGCCTGCGCCGGCGGTATGTGCGCGCTGATTGTCAGCCATGACCCCGATCAGCCGACGCGATTGGGCGCGGCGACCGTCGACCTGGCGCGTTTCCGCGCACCTGGTTCGGCCGCGGCGGCGCCACCCCCCGAAGGCGACTCCGCCACCACAGAGCCCCGCCATGCCCGCTAATACCCCGGCGATCCTGCCTTTGAGCAGCTTCGATCTCGCCGTCGCGAGCGCGCTGGTCCTCGTCGCAGGCGTCATCAGCGTCGCCATGCGTGTCGGGTTGCATCGGCAGCTCGCCGTCGCCGCCCTGCGCACGTTGGTGCAGCTGGTGCTGCTCGGCTACTGCCTGGAGTTCCTCTTTCAGCTCGACGCCGCGCCGCTGGTCCTGGCTTGGCTCGCGCTCATGATCACCGCCGCCGGCCGCGCCGCGATGAAGCGACCCTCCCGCACCTTCCGCGGCGCCTTCCTGCGTGGCTGGGCCGCGCTCGCGATCAGCGCGGTGCTGACGACCTTCACCGTCACCGCCGCCATCATCGGCATCGACCCTTGGTATGATCCGCAGTACCTCATCCCGTTGGCCGGCATGGTGCTGGGCAACAGCCTCACTGGGATCTCGCTCACCGTCGACAGCCTGCTGGAGACGCTGGACGCCCGCCGCGGCGAGATCGAGTGCCTGCTCAGCCTCGGCGCGACGCGCTGGGAGGCCGCCCGCGGCGCGATCCGGACCGCGCTGCGGCGTGGCATGACCCCGATCCTCAACGCGATGGCCGTGGTCGGGCTGGTCTCCATCCCCGGCATGATGACGGGTCAAATCCTGGCCGGGGCGCCACCCATGGAGGCCGTGCGCTACCAGATCATGGTGATGTTCATGCTCGCTGGCGCCACGGCGGTCGGCAGCATCATCGTGGCCTGGCTGGTCTATCGGCGCCTCTTCAACGACCGACATCAACTGCGAGCCGAGCTGATCGAGCGCCGCAACGACTGAATTCCCGGCCTCTACGCGGGCTCAGCCGCCCAGGCAGGCGTCTCGCTCGGCGCCGCACTTCGTGCTGTAACACGTCGTCGCGCAGCTCGGATCCGACGATCCCGCGCAGGCCTGGGCACAGGTCACGCTGCGGCAGAGGGCGAGGGCGAGGTAACGGTCCGCGCTGCTTGGCGTGGTGCGCCTCAAGCACTCAAACGTGCAGATGCCCTCGGTTTTGTCTTGCGACAGGCACAGCGCGCGACACGGGTCGACCTCTGAGCAGGTGAGGACGCCCTGGGGCTTCACGCACGCCGCGAGAACGCTGCCGCACGCCCCGGGCGACTCGCCCTGCGCGAAGCCGGTGTAGCAGTTCACGACCGCCTCAAACGTCGTCTGCGCCTCGACCGAGCCGGTGCCATAACACTTCGCGTTGCACTTGAACTCCAAGTCGTTCAGGGCGATGCCACAGGCCCCGCTGCATTGCAGCACGCCGAAGCAGTCGGTCTCGCCGACCGCGCCGTCCGCGCCACAGGCGAGCGCCTTGTCGTAGCAGTCGATGTCGGCGTCCTCCGCGTCACTGGCGGCGATGCACTTCCACAGGGTGATAAAGGCGCCCTGCTCGCGCTGTCTCATGTCTCCGAAACACGCACCTGAGCACCCCATGTGGCCAATGCACGGCGCCAAGCAGTCCAGCGCTTCACCGCAGCCTGAGTTCCCCGTCGCGCCGGGCACGGAGCTGCAGGCGACCGCGAAGCCCCTGCAGCGCGTCCACATGCACGCCGTCATACAGTTCGGATCGGTGCTGTTGAGGCAGCGATCCTTGGCGCAGACATGAATCGCGCATTTGGTGACGTTGGTGAACGCGTAGACCGCGCTGAACGAGCCGACCTTGAGGCAGTCGGTGACACAGCCGGGGCCCGGTTTCACGGCGCAAGAGGCGACCGCACAGCTCCAGAGCGCGGCGCAGCCCTTGTACGTGGCCTCCGCCGTCGGGAGCCCCTTGATGTCGTCTTCGGGCCCGGCTGGCCAGGCCATCGCAGGCCGGATGCAGTCGGCGGCCGTGGCGCCAACTTCGCCGCAGCCGGGAATCTGAACCACCTCCGGCGGCGTGTAGTGGTACGGGCTGCCTTCGCCACATCCTGCAGCAGCGACGCAGCCAATGAGGGCGATGTCGATGGTCCAAAAGTGTTTCACATCTATTCCTTACGCGGCGATGACCGCGTGGCCATCCTGGCCATCGCGTAGGCCAACACCACGCCTGATCCAACTAAGGCGCCGCCAGCGAGGCGTACAAGGATTGGTTGGTTCAACCCCAGTCCAAGCGCGCCGATGGCGACGCCGAGACCGTGGAGAAGCAGCGCCGGGCGTGACCGCGACGCGGGGAACAACTGCCGCATTGGCGGCACCTTGGTGTGACCGACGATTGGCGCGTAGCGGTGAAACCAGACCAGAAAGGGTCCGATGCGCGTCAACATGCCGTGTACGATCAACCCGCCCCAGCCAAACACGGCGAACCAGCCAAACAGGAGGGGCCAACGCGCGTCGTCGGACACGAGACTCGCGATGGCCGTCGTCACGATCAACGGACCCACGCACAGGCCCGCCTGCCAAAACCGCACGCTCATGTCGACGCGTTTGCGCCTGCGATCGGCCAGCATTCTCAGCACAATCGCGGGGTGCACCAGCCAGACCAGCGCCGCGGCGGGCAGCGCCAGCCAAGCTACGGTGCGGGGCTCAGCGCCCAAGAGCGGCGCCAGGGCGGCGCCGAACACGCTCGCGACAAGCACGCCGAGCCCCACCAACGCTGGGCGTCGCGGAAACTCGGCGGTGAGGTAGAACATCGGGATGATCTTCGTCGACACACTCGTCAGCAGGACGCCGATCCAGCCCAGCAGCCCAATCGTCACGTGGCCACCGATCAGCGCCATGCGGTTGGCTGGCAGCGCCAGCTGCGCCCAGCCTGAGGCCATGTAGACCCCGTACAGCCCCGTCACACCGAGCGCCAGCACCGCAGCGCGCATGCCGTGGACCTCGACCCGGTGCGCCCCCGCAGCGCGTGACGTGGCCCGCCCGAGCGCCACCGCCATCGGCAGCAGAAACGCGATCAGCGCGCAGCCCAGTGCCACCGCCGCGACGGTGAACGCAGTGGACGACGGCCGCATCAGCGCGCCGATGAGGGCGACCGCACCGACGACCCAAGCGACGAAGACGCCGTGGCCCAGTCGCACCAGCGGCACCGGCTGGCCGGCGAGCACGGGCACCATCTGGTAGAGGGCGCCGAGCATCACGCTGCCGAGCAAACCAAGGGTGCCGATGTGGGTCACCGCCATCAGCGTCGGGGTCCACCGTGACGTCAGCTCCGGTCCGAGCAGCAGCACGAGCCCAGCGGCGACCAACGACAGCGGCGCCAAACTAAAAAACGAGGCCGGAATACTCAGCGGTGGGCCCTGATCAGGCTGCAGTCCGGCGGAGTTCGCCGCGCCGAGCTGCACTACACACCCCGCAGGTGCAGGAGGGCCGAGCCGTCTTCGAGCGCGACCAGCTGCCAGCGCACCGCGCGGTCCGCGAGCAGCGGCACCAGCATGCGGGGATAGCGCGGCAGCCAGTACAGCCGCACCTCATCGCGCGCCAAGGCCGTGGTCGCGCCGAGCACGACCTCCATCGGTTCGGGCGGCTCGAGGTCCGACAGGTCGCTAGGGCTGACGCTGGGCTCCTCGACCACCACCACCACCGCGAAAAGGCCGCCGTCGAGCGGCCGGAGCGCGACGCCGTGGCCACGGCTGGTCAGCAGCGTGAGCAGGGGCGTCGGTCGAAACGGCACGGTGAGCAGCAGCGCCGCGCCGCGCGGAACGGCTGCCAGAGACGTGAGGATGTCGTCTAGCGGGTCGCGGCCCGTGGCCAAAATGGGGCGCACGTCCAGTGTGGTGATGGCCTGCGTCGCGCTGTCAGGCGCCCCGCTGCGTTCGTCGGTGCCGCGCTGTGCTTCGCCCATGATCCCCCCAAGCGGATGGCCCGGTCTCTTCACCGGTCGGGAAAACTTTTCTGACGGCCCGTCTTGAAGGCCTAGAATGCCTATGCCACGGCGGTCTCATCTTCACCATGGCGCTGCTCCCGCCATCAAGCCCACCACAAGCCCCACCACCAACCCCGCCACCAAGCCAGCCGCGCGCCCCGCCAGCTTCAGGAGATTTGCATGTCTGACCCCATCGACCTCACCGCCTTCGCGACCCACGACCACCGACAGTGTGACCTGCTTTGGGCAGAGGTGGAGGCCGCTGAGGGGGACTCAGACGCCGCGCTTGCGGCCTGGCAGCGCTTCGCCGACGCCATGGAGCGCCACTTTCAGATGGAGGAGCAGGTGCTGTTTCCCGCCTTCGAGCAAGCTACGGGGATGCATGGCGCCGGTCCAACGGTGGTGATGCGCGCGGAGCACCAGCAGATGCGCGGTGTGCTCGCCACGATGGCGGAGGCGGCGGCGGCCGAGGATATCGATCTCCTGCTCGACCACGGCGACACGCTGCTCATGCTGATTCAACAGCACAACGCCAAGGAGGAGGGCATGTTGTATCCGATGTCGGCGCGGGCGGTCGGCGCCAGCTGGCCAGCGCTCCATACGGAGATCATGGAGCGGTTCTACGCCTAGCGCAGTCTGCAGCCGCGCCCGCGAAGTCAGGGCGGCGTCGTCGAGCAATACGGCGAAAAAGTGCCCTTGCAGTAGCCGGTCGCCTTGCAGTCCGTCTTCGTGACCCATGGCCCCCACACGTAGTTGGCGGTGCTGTAGCCGCACGAAGCGCTGTCGCCGGAGCAGCCGCGGAGCGCCTCGCGTTTCAGGATCTTGCCGCCCTTCTCGGGGCCCGAGCACTTGGTCTCGGTCTCAGAGGGGTAGGTGCTGCACGTGACCCCTTTCGCCTCATACTCCCCCAACGCGCTGCAGCACGCCTGCGAGGGCGTGCAGGGGCTGCCGCAGCTCGGGCTGCTGAACTTCACCTCGCAGCTCTGCCACGCCGGGCATGTCGTCTTCGTGGTCCACGCCGACCAGACGTAGTGCGCCGCCGCGTAGCTGCACGACGCGCTGGTGCCGGAGCAGCCATAGAACGCCGCCCGCTCGACGATCGCGCCGCCCTTGCCGCTGCTCCCGCACTTCTGCTCTGATTTGATCGACCAGCTGCCACATGTGGTGCCCGCCGCGCTGAACTCGCCCGTCGCCGTGCAGCAGGCTTGGCTCGGCGTGCACTCCGTCACGCACGTCGCCGCGCCCCAGCTGACCTCGCAGACCGCCGTGGCAGCGCAGGTCTTGACGGTGGTCCACGGCTTCCACACCAGATCCTGCGTCGATGAGCTGCACCACGTGCTCGTGCCGGTGCAGCCCTTCCAGCCCTCGCGGGTCTGAATCGCCCCGCCTTTGCCGCCGGCCTGCCCGCCGAAACACTGCTCCTCCTTCTTCCAGGCGCTGGTGCCGCACGCGCTGCCTTTGGCGACGTAGAAGCCGTCCTTGTCGCAGCAGGTCGAGCCAGCCGAGCACTGCGTCTTCTTCGTGCACACGCCCTTGCTGCCGGCGTAGTCGACCTCGCACGTCTCCAGGGCCGCGCACGTCTTCGCGACCTTCCACGGGCTCCAGGCGAAGTAGCTGGAGACGTAGCTGTAACAGCTCGTCGAGCCGCCCGAGCATCCCGCCACCGCCTCGCGCACCGACAACGTGCCGCCTTTGCCGCCCGCGCACTTCGCCTCAGTGTCGACCACGGCGGTGCCGCAGGGCGTCGCCTTGGCCGCGTATTGCCCGGCCGCTGTGCAGCAGGTGCTACCGGGCTGGCACTTCGGCGCGCCGACGCATGTGCCCGGTTGGTTCTTGTCCGTGACTTGGCAGACCTCGTTGAACCCGCACGTCTTCCAGGCCTGCCACTCGCCCCAGACGGGCGTGGTCGTCGTGGTCGGGCAGGTCGTCGCCACACCGTCACAGCTGCTCACCGCGTACCGGATCGAGATGGCGGCCCCCTTGCTCGCCGAGGCGCACTGGTACTCGGTCTGAACCGCCGTCGTCCCGCACGGAACCCCCGCTTTTCCGGGCGGATGGACACAAGCGCCGTTGCTGCACGTGTCTTGGGTGCACAGCTTGCCGTCGTTGCACTGTGCGTCGCCGGTGCACTGCGGCGCGACCCCACACGTCGGCTTCGTCCCCTCGTTCACCAGCACACACACCTGCCCCTGCGCGCACGTCTGCACCGTCTGCCAAGCGGTCCAAGCCACGTCTTTGTCGGCGACGCTGCAGGTATCGGCGCTGGTGCCATCACAGCCCGCGACGGCCTCGCGCCCCCGCAGGCTCGCGCCGTCACAGGCCCACGCTTGCTTCAGGGTCGCCGTGCCGCAGGCGCTCCCGGCCAGCTTTGGCGCGAAGGTCGCCGGATCGCAGCAGGCGCCTTGTTGGCAGCACCCGGCCTTGGCGGTCGTGGCGCATTGACCCGTCGCCGCGTCGCAGGTCGCGCTCAGGCACGGCGCGCCGCTGACGCAGTCGACGTCGGACTTGCAGCAGCCCGGCGCAGGTTTACCGGTGCACGCGCCGCTCGCATCGCAGCTGTCGGCGGTGGTGCAGGCCACGCCATCATCGCAGGCCGCGCCGACCACGGGCTGCAGGGTCAGCAGCGACACCTGGGGCTGACACGAGAGGCACGGGCTGCCGGTGACCGGCCCCGCCGCGATGCAGCTGCCGCCAGATAGGCAGTAGCCCGGAGCGAGTTGGTGCGAGCAACCGCCGTTTTTGCAGCCGTCGAGCGTGCAGGTGAGGCCGTCGCTGCAGCCTTGGGGGCAGGTGCCGTCGTCGCTGATCGGGCCGGCGTCTGGGGGCTGGGTGTCGTATCCCGCAAGGGCATCGGGCGACTGCGTGTCGTGTTGGGCGGTGTCGGTGACGGCGCCGTCCGGCTCAGTCGTGTCTTGTGTTGCGCTGTCTGGGGCCGCGCTGTCTGGGGCCGCGCTGTCTGGCGTCTCGCCGTCGGGCTGCGCCCCGGTGTCGTGCGTCGGGCCGTTGTCCGCGAAGAGAATCGCGTCCGTGTTGGCGAGGAAGCCGCCGCCGCCAGACAATATCAAAACGGGGGTCTTCGCGGTTTCGCCGCAGCCACTCAGCGCAAGGAGCCCCAAAATCAAGGGGTACAGTAGGATGTGGGGTGTCGACATGATGCTCTCGGGCGAGGAGGGACGCGCGTCAGCGTACCACGCTGCGAAACTGCGTCGCCAAGATTGACTGCGTCGTAGACACCCCCTCTCAAGCTCAAGCCCTCCAAAGTCGGTTGCTGGGAGGGCTGTTTTCAGCCTGTTCAGCGCAGTTGGACGCGTCGAACCACCATTCGCAGGCCATAAGGGTGGCCAAATTTAAAACACTTTTTAGCCATGGAGTTTTTTGCGAGAGGGTCAAGTATTGCAGCCAGCCACGAGTAGACGATGTGATGCTGGAGTTCGACGTGAATCCCGGTTGACTGAGGGGGCATAGCTCATGGCCGCGCGCTGGTGCGTTGCCAGTCGGATCGAACAACGCCAATGACCACGACATGTCGGGCGTGACACACCTTCCAACCCCAGCCCCATCCACAACCAACTCCGACCCCTCCTCAAAGCGATAACAAACCTGCGCACCCTGCAGCCCGGAAAACCGCGCTTTCTGCCCCTCCAGACTAGCAAAAACACACTGGTCATACCCCTGATCATAAGGACACACCTGCACCCGGAACGGCCAAAGCCGCACGCTCTGCGTCGCCCCGCCAGGGGTGGTCTCTATTGGCGCGCAATACCCGGTCTCGCCGGTCTGCCCCACCGTCGGCACCACAGCCGCCACATAGTCATTCTGCCCGGCACGCAAGTTCTCAAAATCGAGTCCCGAGCCGGGGTCGAGGTAGTTCATCGCCCGGCTGCCGTGATCAACACCAGCCTCCTTCGGCGCCACCGTCCGCACCCGATTGTACGCCCAGAGCATCGGCTGGTAGCCGTCCATATGGTCGAACATAGCGCTCTCCGCGTACTTCGCAGCCTTGCTCTTGCCCGCAAACGCCCAGAAGTTCGTGCCAAGCTCCAGCAGCGGGCTCATGGGGTTGCCGGGCAGCCACGGCCGCACACGCGCCAACCAGGTAGGGTTGCTCGCGCGGTATGATGTCCGGTCCCCGATACCGAACCCCCGTATGCCGGTGGCGAAGCCGTCCACATAGTTGCCTGCCACCCGCAGTCCGTGCTGAGCCGGGACCGGAGATCCGTTCGGGAGCCCCGCTAGTTTTGTGGCGATATGCAGACCCGTTGTGTGATTCTTCCACGCCGCATCGGTGTGCTTCTGCACGTAGAACATGTCGGTACCCACCGCCTTGTTCGTGTCGTCTGCCTGTTTTTGGGACTGTTCTTCAGTTGTTGGCGGTCGGTAGGTGCTCAGATGTACGGCCGACGAGGCGGTGATGTGATTGGCGCAGACGCTGACGTCGTCTATCCATCCCGCCAAGGCCACGGCCCTGCTGCTCATTGATAGCTTGCCGTCCAACTCAGCTGTGCCGTTGAAAGCTGTCGCGATGTTGGCAGGTTTTTCGTGAGCGCTCGCAGCACCCACTGCGCAGATGGCGTTGGACTCCACTCGCAGGCCCCGTGTCATCGCCAGCTCAAGGGTGACCAGATCATGCCACAGGTTGTGGGTCAGCCGTACGCAACGCCCCCAAGGTGTGGATGACGCCGTCTCCGCTGATTGCGGCAGCGCGCCCAGCTCGGGCTGCAAGCCGTTGTGGTTGAGGGTGATGCCCTTTGATGCCGCGGCGAATGACGTTGCCGCCAGCGCCCGTAACGGCGGCGATCTTCGCGGCGTCAGGGGCCAGGCCGGCTGTGAGGCCCACGCAGTTGTTCGCGCTCGCCGCTGTAGGGGCTGGCGGGGCGGATGGTGGCGCGGCTGGCCACGGAGAGCCTGGTTTCATGCCGTCAGCCGTGTCGCAGACGGCCGGCCGTGGTGGCGGGACCATGGGGCCCACCGTCACGAGGTCGTCCGTTCCGAGGTGCAGAATGATGTTGTTGTTTTGCTGGCCCCAGCATGGCCAGGGAAGGGGGCGGAATCCTCGGCATCTGCGGTGGTGGCCGCATCTGTGGACCCCGGATTGTCGGCCTGCGAGCTACAACCGGCGGCGAGGCATGCGACGGCCATAAGCAGCAGGCGTGAGCGGGGCGGCAATCGAATCACAGCGGGTCCTCGGGCGTGGCGGCGGGCGCGGTAGAGCCTGGGTTGCCGCCAGGATGCCTAAGGGTCAACGTAGGAGCCAGTCCAGAGCGTCGTGTAATATATAGTCCCGCCACCTACCGCCAGTCGACGGTGACGCCGCCTCGCGGGTGGGGCATGGGTGGGAATTCGTCGAAGTCGCCGTCGATGCCTTTCATGCGCCAAGTCTTGTCGGTGCCGATCACCCAGGTACCTTCGGGGGTGACGAAGACGCGGTCGTAAACAATGGACTCCTTATGCAAAGCGAGTTTCCCCGTGACGACCGTCCACTTTCCATTTCGCCACCGGAACCACCTAGACAAATATGACTTCTGGTTCGAAGTTCCTCTCGTCACATACGGCAGGCTTGTGGAGCAAGTCCCACCTGCTTCCAAGATTAGGAATCGAGCAAAGAACCCTGGATGAGGTCCCGGGAGTGGGATAAGCCCCCTCGGAGCATATTCTGGTGCCAGGAGGGCGCAGGGAAAAGATTTTGTCGCTATCTTCAATTCACTGAGGCCCAACGTGGTGTGATCAAACGCAAGCAGTGCCCCAGTTTTCTTAGTGAGGTGACTAGCGCGCAACAATCGCCCCTCTTCCCATGGTACCCCAAAGTTGAACGTCGCCCCATTAAGCGCGCTCTTATGGAGGAGCGATGAGGCAAAGCTCTCTGTGGCCATATTGAAAACTTGCACGATGTGGTCCCCGTTGGCCTTCATGGGCTTTGCCTGGAAACTCTGTAGCAATGGATAGATGTGCAGGTTTGGTCCGACCCGTACACCAATCCCATCGCGCGCGAAGGGCAGCTCGGTTTTGCTGTTGTACGTGAGCCCGGTGCCAAGATCGAGCACCCGGATTGAGCGGCACCCCCAATCTGTTCCTCCCATCGACTCAATGACTTCAGGACAGGACCAAGGGAAGTTGGCTGGATCGTCGATCTGCTCGGAAATACTGCCATTTGTTCGCCCGCCAAGTATGTATAATCGCTGGTCATAAACGCCGAGTGCAGGCCCCCCCCGTTTTTCAGGTAGTGTCGCCAGCGCTTCTTGCCAGACGCCTCGGGCGCTGACGAAGCGGTCGATGTTCCGAACCGTAGACGTCTTTCCCGACCCGCCGGCCACGTAGATGACCGTCTGCCACGGAGCTTTCAAAACCACACTGGCGAGCACCTGATCAATACTATTTCGACACTGCACGGTGCATAGGCCGCCGCCAGTCTTGATGACGCCCGTGACCGCCGGGTTCGGGTCCCACAGCTTGCACACGTCGGGCGGCGAGGCCTGCCACTGACAGCTTGTTACGGTCGCCGTTGTGGTGAGGGTGACCTGGCTCCAGTTCGGCAGTGGATCAAGAAACCCGTGCTTGGGGTTGACGGAGAGCCAACCGGCGTTGGTGCTAGTGGCGTTCCCGACCGGTTGCACGCTGCCAATATCCCAGGGCTTGTAAACATATTGGGCATAATCAGGATAGGCGATGATGTCGGTCGCGCTAGTGTCGAGCGCCACGGTGTCTGATTTGGATTCACCGTCGGCAAAAACGTCCAACAGACCTGTATCTTCTCCATCCTCGCTGCCATCATTTGCGGCGTCCAGCGGGGGGTTAACAGTGGAATCTGAAGAGATGCTGTTCCCGTCATGAATGTCGATTGCTGAGGCGTCCTCAGAAGCGACGACGTCCAGAGTTCGCTCGCTATTAGCCCCGTCAAATCTCGGTGAGTCCGCGTCGATGTCGGAATTGTCGCCATCATCCACGTGAACTCCGGCTTGAGGGTTTGGAGAGCAAGCTACCAAACCAACTAACACGGTGGCGATCAGAGCGAATTTCATTGGCGACACCTCATTTTGCTCTCCACAGAACACCGCTGAGAGGCCATTTTGTTCGCTTTCTGTGTGTAAATCAAGTTTGAAGATGTCTCATAACCCTTTGGCGGTTGGCAATCCAATGAAGGGACAGTCGACGCGCTGCACGCGTCATAAAAACACATGCCAAGGTCTGCTGCCGGAGGCGCACCGACAGGGGAGCTTGGCGCAAAGTACTGCAGCCAGCCACGCTTGGTCGTGCTCTTCGCCATGATAGAAGTGAAATCCGGCTGTGCTAAGGGACATAGAGCATGGCCGTTATAAAAAAAGTCGTCGTCGTGATAAGCGGTTGTCCACGTAGCAATCGCATCACACCCCCCAACCCCAGCCCCATCCACAACCATCTTCGACCCCTCCTCAAAGCGATAACACACCTGCTCACCCTGCAGCCCGGAAAACCGGCCTTTCTGCCCCTCCAGACTAGCAAAAACGCACTGATCATTCCCCTGATCGTAGGGATAGAGCTGCACCCGGAACGGCCAGAGGCGCACGCTCTGCGTCGCTCCGCCGGGCGTGGTCTCCATCGGCGCGCAGTACCCGGTCTCCCCCGTCTGCCCCACCGTCGGCACCACAGCCGCCACGTAGTCGTTCTGCCCCGCGCGCAAGTTCTCAAAATCGAGTCCCGAACCGGGATCGAGGTAGCTCATCGCCCGGCTACCGTGATCAACACCAGCCTCCTTTGGTGCCACGGTCCGCACCCGATTGTACGCCCAGAGCATCGGCTGGTAGCCGTCCATATGGTCGAACATAGCGCTCTCCGCGTACTTCGCAGCCTTGCTCTTGCCCGCAAACGCCCAGAAGTTCGTGCCAAGCTCCAGCAGCGGGCTCATGGGGTTGCCGGGCAGCCACGGCCGCACACGCGCCAACCAGGTAGGGTTGCTCGCGCGGTATGATGTCCGGTCCCCGATACCGAACCCCCGTATGCCGGTGGCGAAGCCGTCCACATAGTTGCCTGCCACCCGCAGTCCGTGCTGAGCCGGGACCGGAGATCCGTTCGGGAGCCCCGCTAGTTTTGTGGCGATATGCAGACCCGTTGTGTGATTCTTCCACGCCGCATCGGTGTGCTTCTGCACGTAGAACATGTCGGTACCCACCGCCTTGTTCGTGTCGTCTGCCTGTTTTTGGGACTGTTCTTCAGTTGTTGGCGGTCGGTAGGTGCTCAGATGTACGGCCGACGAGGCGGTGATGTGATTGGCGCAGACGCTGACGTCGTCTATCCATCCCGCCAAGGCCACGGCCCTGCTGCTCATTGATAGCTTGCCGTCCAACTCAGCTGTGCCGTTGAAAGCTGTCGCGATGTTGGCAGGTTTTTCGTGAGCGCTCGCAGCACCCACTGCGCAGATGGCGTTGGACTCCACTCGCAGGCCCCGTGTCATCGCCAGCTCAAGGGTGACCAGATCATGCCACAGGTTGTGGGTCAGCCGTACGCAACGCCCCCAAGGTGTGGATGACGCCGTCTCCGCTGATTGCGGCAGCGCGCCCAGCTCGGGCTGCAAGCCGTTGTGGTTGAGGGTGATGCCCTTTGATGCCGCGGCGAATGACGTTGCCGCCAGCGCCCGTAACGGCGGCGATCTTCGCGGCGTCAGGGGCCAGGCCGGCTGTGAGGCCCACGCAGTTGTTCGCGCTCGCCGCTGTAGGGGCTGGCGGGGCGGATGGTGGCGCGGCTGGCCACGGAGAGCCTGGTTTCATGCCGTCAGCCGTGTCGCAGACGGCCGGCCGTGGTGGCGGGACCATGGGGCCCACCGTCACGAGGTCGTCCGTTCCGAGGTGCAGAATGATGTTGTTGTTCCACTGGCCCCAGCATGGCCAGGGAAAGCCGCCTTCAATGAGATTACCGGAGAACCACAAGCCTCTTTCCCACTCTTTCGCGTCAGCAGCGGCGTCTCCTGGACACACGAGCGGCGTGGTCGCCGTAGGCGTCTCTCGTACTGCTGACTGACGATGAATGTTGAACGTCTTGCCTGGCGACGGACCCACATAGTTGTCGAGAATATGTAGGCCCTTATGATGAAGCCGCGCGTCGTTGCGCGCGACGCCTTCGAACGTCATCACTCGCTGCGTCGGCTCGCAAAATGCGTTGCGCGCTAGCAACAAGTCGTACACAAAGTCGTTGCTCACCAACACACGCATGACGTGCGCCGCCCTCGGCAGCACCGCCGTCGTCGTCAACGGGCCATTCGCCCAGGCTGCGTTCCATGCAGCCGTATGGGCCGGATGCAGCAGGCGGTTACCAACCAATTGTAAGTGACCAACATGGCGACCATTGCCGTCTGTTCGCAGTTTCAGCAGAGGCTGAGGGGCGAGCGTTGGCACATCAAAATCGGAAGTGGGCAGGCTGCTATGCTGATCGTCGACGACGAAATCGATGCCTCGGATGCTCAAATGCTGAACTCCAAACAGCCGCAACCCCATCCACCGTCTTTCCCACGTGGTGTACGAAGCGTCAGTGCCGTTGTCGTGGAACTGCGACACCAACTTATCGATGCGAACCCGGCCCGCCTGAGCGTTATCCGCGACACCTGTGGGCTTGCCCGGTGCGCCGGTCGCGATGTTCCCGTCAAGGCGGCAAAGGCAGGTCGAGGGCTTGTAAGCCTCTGCGCTGGCGCCGCCGATGTAGGACTCGCCATACGGAAACGCTGGCGCGGCGGCGAGCATGGACACCGGATCCTGACCTTTCAAGCGCGTCTCATGAAGTTTCAGCCACTCGCCACCGGGATACCTCCACGGGACCGCACTCAAAGCGTTCGCGACCACTAGCGCATCGGTCTTCGGCTTGTCCGCGGGGAACAGTTCGCTCATGCGCGGACATGTGGCATTGGCGGCCGGAGCGGCGAGGCAGCTCGTGAGCTTGGGTTTGGGGATTGGCTGGTCGACCCACAGCTCGGAGGTGAGCTCCACACGGCATCCAAGAAGGCGTACGATGTTACTACTACCCATATTTACCGGGACCAGACCACCGCCAGCGAGCGCAGCGACATCTGCGACCCCGACGGTCGTGTTGAGAGGGGACCCAGACAAAACCGAGACACCATCAACGCTGGTCGTGAGGTTTCGTACGACCAGTTGTATGCTGACCCCATATTGCGGTTCCGGGGTGCCTTCGCCCTTCTTGGGTGCGATGAGCGCCAGCGTGGGGGCGTTTGAGTTCACCAACCCTGTCAGCCAGTCCACTGCGGGCTTCAAAGCTGGCACATCGACGCAGCGTATCCGTTCTGTGCTGGTGAGCGCCTCGAACACACTGCCAAAAGGGTTGCTAGAAGATCCGCGGGGCGCATCCAGGTTTTGGTCGTTCGCCGACACGCCGCCAACATAATAGCGGATCGCGGGCCCGAGCCGTACGCTTGGATCCGACTTCAGGACTGCGATCGCTGCGTCTGAGGGGGCTGAAAGCCAGCCTGCCCCGGCAGACATATCGCAGGTCGTGGCAGCCGGGTTACCACTTAGCATCCGCGGTAGATTTATGATGTTCCAACCGCTGGCCAGCGGGATGGATGCGCACATCTGGGGGCCTGTCGCTGCATAGAGGTCAGCTACATTCGGCAGCATCGTCTGAGCGCACGCGCCGCCTTCGCAGACAGCCGCCAGTTGCACCCCGCTCGACGCCGGAGGTTCGGCCGCGGGCAGTACATCTGGCATACAGGGTTCGCTGGCGAGGTGGGTTTGGCACGCCATACTCACCAGGCGACCCGACTCACAGGTTTGGTAGGCGCAGCGCCCGCGGCAGGCCTCGGTATCGTTCAATGCGGGCGTCGTGTTGGAGCCTCCGTCAGCCAGCGGAGCGCCATCGGAGTTCAGTCTTCGCGAGAGATGATCATAAAGGCCCCCAGCGCCGCCATTTGGTACGGTCGTACACGCTCGCAGCGGGTCGCAATGGGTCTCGGCCGTGTCTGGCACGCAGGCGGGCGACCAATCACATAGAATGGGCTCTACCGCAGGCGGCGGAATGGCGAGACACCGGGTCACATTGGTGTTGCCAGGGAGATTGCATGGCGCGAGCAACCGTGGCCGCTTGTCAGCACTACAAGCGACGAAGTTGGAGCCCGACGCGAGCCCTTTAGCCCAAACGCCGACTGCGTTCGTCCCCCCAGCGAGTTGGATGAGGTCAAGAGGACTGCCGTCGGTCTGCGGGGTATGGCAGGTTGGTTTTGTCAGGCCGTTCGCCTTCACATATTGCCACAAGCGATCCGCATAAATACCCGAAGGAGGTGCGCAACGAAGCAACCAATAGGAAGGCGCCACGGTCGCATTTGGATCGCACGGTTGACAGCTGGTGCCGATGGTCTGCGGTTGTGTTGCAATGGCGGCGACGGGCGTGCCCTTGTCGGCGCAATAGGGCGCTTGATCCCCACCGACCGGTACGTTCCATGACTCAGGGTCCGCGCAGCAAACGGCCACCCGCATGCCAATCTGTGCGGCATTCCCGGGCTCCGATGCGGACTCGACGACTCCGCATCCTTGCCCACTCTTGCCTACGCCTTTGCAGTAGGTGTAGGCGTAGACGGACGTACCACTGCTTGTCTGTTGCCCCGCGACCGGGGCATGCCAGAGCACATGGCAGTCACTGGCCGGCGCCTCAGCGACAGCCAGCGGCTGCCCATCTTGCCTTAAAATCATGCGCCAGTTGCCACCGGGCGTGGGCAGCGCGAAGCCGAAATCCTTATACTCGACTTTGTACAAAGAGGCTCCGCTGTCATCTGTCGTGCCGGAAGGCACCACGCGGAAGTGCGTATTCGCTGCCCCGTGCCATGGCGTCTCCCCACAGAGCGTGCGATGGGCAACGCCACACTGGCCGTCACCATAACAATTCACGAGGCTGCAGACCGCGTTCGCGCCGTGCTCCAAGCATTGGTCGGTGGTCTTGAACCATCCCCACGTCCCCAACTGGGCCGGTCCGCCGCTTTGCGGGGTCGCCGGCAACTGCACGCACCGGCATTCTTCCTCTCTTCCCGTCGGGCAAGCGCTGAAACTGTCGTTGGTGCTCGTACAAGTCGGGCTGGCGCCGCCGTCGTCGAACCGAGATACGCCGGTCGCGGATATCCCGCCGTCGTCGCCAGCGCGTGGGGTGAGACAGGCATCCGTGCTCGCGCGATAGGCCGTCGCTTCGGCCTCTTTGCACGTCCCACAGCTGCCGAGCGCGATCGATGTCTTCAAATTGGCTGGGTCCAGATATTCGCACTCGGCGGCCGCCGAGAAGACCGCGCCTGCGGGACCACCCGTCTTCTTTCTGCCGATGCATTCAGCCGTGAAGCGGCAAATCGTCTCTCCTGGGGTGGTCGTGGTCGCTTGCCAAGAGCTCACGCCATTGGCGTCTTGCGTGCACTTGAGGCACCCACTGGTGGACACGGAGTTTGCTTCGGCACAGCTACAGCCTGGCTCCTCCGCAGTGCCGTGCGTAAACACAAACACAAGCCCGCCCGGGAGTGTGATCAGCGTCATCTTTCCACACGGGCCGTCGGTTGTGCCGCCGGTGGCCGGGGTTGGGAGCCAGAAGATTGGCGTGCTGTCGCTTTCAGACGGTTGCCCGAAGAGCTCGTCTGAGCATGTTTGGGTCATGGTGCAAGAATATCCATCCCACTCGACGTGAAAGCACGGCGGTTCGGGTGGGCAGCCCTCCGGGCCTCCACCCACACTCATCCACAGCGCAGCGCCGAACGGCGTCGGTCCCTGATTTGCGTCCAAAATGGCGGCTGCATCGTACACCGTCGCTATTAACCCCTGGGCGTCGTCGAACACCACTTTGTGCACCAAGCCGAGATCATCATACGAGAACCGCAGCTCGCGCTGGTCGTAGCGCTTCGTCGCACTCAGCCGCCCCCGCTCATCGTACGCCAACTCGGCGAAGGTCGCGTGTGTACCGCCCCACAGCCGCAGCTTGTCTTGCGCGTCGATCACCACCTGGGTCACGACACCGGTCGGGCTCGTGATCGACTCAAGCAGCCCGCCTTCGGCCCGGTAGCTCATCGTCCACCCCTCAACTTGCCCGTCTGCGTTGATCCCCGTCAGCCGGGCCACGCCATCCGTCGCGCTCAACGCCCAGGTGTAATGCACAGCGTCGGCGCCCTCGCCCCGTTGAATCAGCCGCCCCGCGGTGTCGAACAGCTCCACCGCTCCACCCGGATGAGTCACCTTCCAGCCGCTTCCGTTCGGCTCGGCAGCCATGCCACTTGTGCCATCGGGATCCAGCGCCGCCTCATCGGCCTGCCAACCGACCAAAACGCCGCGCACGCCACCAGCCGGCCGCATCGCCATCACCAGCGCGCGGTCATCATCAAGTATCGCGAGTGCGCCGCCGTCACTAAAGCCGAACGTCGTGATCGGTGCACCATTGCCACCGGCGCCGCCGCCAAGGATCTTGCCGATCTGCCCGGAGTTCCGGTCGATCTGCCACAGCGCACTGCCTCCTTCCCCACAGACAAAGATGTCACCCTGGACGCTCGCCGCCAGCCGCAGCTGCGCGGGAAGCGCCGTCGCTGCGAGCGCCGCATTCTGGGTGGGCGAGCCGCATGTGCCATTGCCCGCGACCGTGGTGAGCACACCGTCCTTCAGCTGCCGCACGAGGCAGTGGCCTCGGTCAGCGATCAGGAGCGCCGGGGAGCCGTCTGCGCTCGTCTCCACCGGGTCTATGGCGAGATCGCCGGGATTGGAGAGCGTCGCCGCTAGCGCATCGCCGCCATCACCCAGCGCACCAGAGTTTGCCCCATTACCCGCAACTGTTTGGATGACGCCGTCGCTGTTGATCATGCGCACGCGGTGGTTGCCGCTGTCGG